>Ga0116231_10005643_pt1 | contig 24507 bp, 11 predicted proteins | sample S1TSphgellanicum_2_FD_89695 | JGI IMG/M metagenome (GOLD analysis project Ga0116231, IMG submission 89695) | Host-associated microbial communities from peat moss isolated from Minnesota, USA - S1T2_Fd - Sphagnum magellanicum MG | ecosystem: Host-associated > Plants > Peat moss > Unclassified...
AGTGAGAGAAGTGGTGTGTTGTTTTGGAGAGGAGGGGGAGGAGGTAGTGGTGGGGGTGTGTTTGGTGTTTGGGTGGGGGGGGGGGGGGGGTGGGTGTCTACTGCAATTTCGTTGTGAACATCATGATGATGATCAATAACATGTATTGTTGTCATCGTCAAGTGGCTATTGTGAAATAAAAGTTGTTGCAATAGATCCACATTTCATCTTCCAATGGGCCTAGTTGGATTCCTGTTTCATTGTGGCTAGCAAACCTTTGTCTCGCAAACCGTAGTCTTGTGGTTTTTTTCCCCTTGGCTAACTAACTAACGGTTTCTTTCTATGTGGGTGGTAGGGGAATTTTTGGCACATGAGTTTTTTTCCTTGTGTTGTTGTTGTTGTTAGAATTCCAGTGAAATTTGACACCTGCACTAGTTGTGTTTGACCCTAAAGCCATACCCTAAATCTAGAAAGCTATACCGGTTTGTGGGTATTCTTTAGAAAAATATCATCTAAGGTAGACAGATAGACACATAAAAGGAAGGGAGCAATTGGAGAAAGAGATCGATGTGTAGGGCCAAGGTTTGGGTAATGAAAAAAAAGTAGGTGAATTCAAGATGAAGAAGAAGTTGAGATCATTGATGTAGCTCTTGTATAATTGCAATGTATGAACGTGCTACCCGTTGTCAAGTGAACCTTTACCCACCCTCCCCAAGCAACGCATTAGGTCCTTCAAAATTTAACTATGCCAAGATATAGCTTTTAGTTTCAAATGTGTGATGCATGGTCAAATTAGAAGAGGGGTTGGGTTTCCATCGTTTGTTTTGTGCATGTGCTTGTTGTTAAAAAAGAAAGATCAACCTTTGTGAGTTGTGAAAAAGGTTGCATGCATGCATGACCTTTTTTTTTTACAAAAAGATTTGCAAATTAAGCAATTTTAGTTGTATTTTGTCAAGTGAGCCTCATATCTGTACCATCTTGCACACTTTGTTTCATGATGAGTTCATCATGTTGTTGAGATGGGGTTTTTGTAGAACCAATTGGCATCTTTCCACATCACATAACTCAAACATATACTCAGCCACCTTGGTCTTTCAAAGCAAGGCAAAAGGCAAATGTGCTTTGTTGCTACAATTTTTAACTCTTATTTTCCTAAATGTATGTGATGTTCAAAGCTTGTGCCCATGATTACAAATTCAAGTTGTTGTCAAAAACATTTGTTTCTTGTTGCTTAAGGCAACAAGCCTGCTTTTCTTTTATGTTGTTGAAGAGGAGGAGGAGAGTGCCATGTACATATAGTTAAAACAACATTTGTGTTACTATTTGACCATTTCACATACCTAATTTGGCAGCTAGTGATATAGAAGATCATGTTGTGATTGTGTGTGTTGAACCTATAAAGTTTCACAATCATGACAACGCTTGGTCTTGGAAGGTCTACCAAAGTGAAATCAGTTAGTCATGAATTGTTTAATTTCATGGCAATAAACTATTGGTACATCTTTTGATGCTTATGAGTTCTATTGTATGTAAGTAGAATTTGATGGACAAGATCATGGAAATGTTAGTGCCTATAGAAACAACGCCATTTGAAATCAAAGGTGTGTTCTACGGCTCACACCTTAGAACTTGATAGTCAAACATGGACTTAAAATCAAAGAAAGATGACTAAGTTTGCTAAGACAGTTGTAACTCAACTTTGTTCCTTTTCCACAATGTGACTTGAAAGGCATGGCATTGTTTGGATTGGCATTTTGTGTGGCACCTTAGAGTGAGTTGGCAATAGAGACCAGGAGAAATCTGATTTGTTACAACTGTATAAACATGGTTTCAAAAGCTGGTAAAAACATATTTTTTGTCAATTATAAAAATGTTGGGAGACATAGCTATGTCATTTGTGTGAGTAATTGGTGATGCCTTGATTGCAAACATGTTCAAAGATGTGAAAGAACACAGTCTCTAAAGAGGAGGTTGCAAATGTTATTAATGACATATATAAGTTTTTTGATCTCCTTCCTCCTTGTTTGGAAATTCTAATTATTGGTTACCAGTATAGGGTTCAATTCTAGTGATTTTTCTACATTTATTTTAGATTGTGTGTTGCTAATGCAAGAGGAAATAAGGAATTTACACTGAGTTATGTGTAAAGAGAATGTGGACCACATGGAAAGACATGTGTATCAACATGCTTGGAATGCATTCAAATGGAAGGCTAGATAAATGCAGGTCCCAGTAAGTGTTGAAAACTAGTTGCAAATATTTCTAGGAGTACTGATGTTAATGAAGAGTAAGAGGATGGTGATTGCAATGTTAACCAAAAGGCAAATGAGAAGGCTGTTGAGTTTTTAAATGATGGAGATGAAATGGCATTCCTAATCAAAATGGGCAATGTTTCAACAAGGATGTGGCAAAACACTAGTGGTGATGTAGCAAATGGAGATACCTATGTCATTGTGTTGAGTGATACTGATGAGGAAGAAGCTGGTGAAGACATAATCTTGGGTTCTTTAAGGGCACTGGTGTACATGGGATCTAATGGCCTGGGTCATGGTACTATTCAATCCCCAAATATTGTAGCAAAGGACTTGCATGATTTGCATGTAAAATCACCAAGTCTAGTTCTTATTCCAAATAGTGAAAAAGGATTGGTGTTGAGCTTAAGTTCCCTACACTTCAAACATCTACTAGGCACAAGAATGGACAGTTTTACCAATAATGAGGAGGGTTTGGGCCTATGATTGGAAAACAATAATTTTTGAAATATTTCAAGTTGCCCTTTTCACTACTATGGTGGTTCTGACCCACTAAGTATTAGCCATCATCCTCTTGCCACCTGACCCACACCAGTCCAAGTAACGACAAGGATGGGATTTGCATTGCCACTTCCTCCTCTGCACAGGGAGGATTCTACCAAAGGTTCAAGCTAGAGAAGATATAGTCAACCATCTCATTCACTCCCTAATGCAAGTGTTGAGCACAATGGTGGTGGGAGTAGTGATAATGGAAGGGGGGCTTCATCATCAAAATCTACCTTGTACTTATTTCTCCTTCCTCAACCAACTCGTGTTCCGATAGTTACCCATTATCCATTGAATTTTGTTTATTATGTCTACTTTTTTTTCCCACACTTGTTGTAGGCAACCAAAGTTATACCACCATTTGGAATGTTAAGATTTTTTTTGTCATTGCTTTTAATTTCGTTTGTATTTTTTCCATACATGAAAGGAATTTAATGTTATGATGTAGGTCAATGAGATGTGACAAAACTTTTTAAATACAAAGTGTAGCATTGGAATATATTGCTAACAATGGCATGCTTGAGTCTCCATGTTGTTTTAAGATAGACATAAAGTTAGGATATAGGTTTATGTATAATTATTGTTTTGAAATTATGAACAAATTATATGTGTTTTTATACACCCACGGTCAGGAGCCGATCGAGGTAATGGCAGCCAATTGCCATTTGTGAAGGTGATGATCTGACATGTTATGAGTGGCACTCACAAGGTTATGATCAATTGCATGCTTGATATGTTTGGTTTGGTTTGTTTACAACTAACAAAATAGATGGGTTACCTTCAAAGTGTTATCGTGGAATTCTTCTTTATGAAATTTCATCAATATGTTTTCTAATGGTTAAAGTAGATGTTTTGCATTTGTGTCTTTGGAGTGCTAGCCAACATCATGACTTAACTTTCCCATTGCTTCCAAAAACATAATAAAAAATTCAAGGCATTGATTTTGTATGATGGTTTGACCAACATTTTAGGCAAATTTTGAAACACTTATTGACACCCACTATTGGGAGCTGATGAAATCATTAGGTAGTCATCATAGCTTGTCATTGTTATTTGTGATGAAAGTGAAATATTTAGACATTTCAATTTTCAAATTCCAAATGCTTCACATAGAGATTTCAAATTTCAATTTTGAGTTTGCAGCTTAAAGTAATCACACATTTCAATCAAACATTTTAGTTCTCAAAGTTTTAGATTCCAAACATTTCACACACAAATTTCAAATGTCAATTTTCAACTTTCAATATTCAAACATTTGGATTTCAAAATTTTAGATTTCAAACACTCCATATATTATAGTACCTTGATAGGTTTTGCACATGCCTCCCAAACAATTAATTAATTTCAAATATTTAATTTTAGAAAATAAAATACTCCTAAAGATTCTTTATTTTCCTTCCTAAGGAGTTGGTCTTTGAAATAAAATTTTGATTATGGTCATATAACATTGGGTAGAGCCATTACATGATGAGCTACTTGTTCCTTGCTGCTTTATCATCAAGTTTATCAAAATATCTTGCAAAAAGGGCTCACTATATGTTCCCATTGATGTTAAGTCCTGGACCAATAAAGTCCTTGATTTCTTCATTCATTGGCTATGAAAAGGGTATTGCACTTGTTTGAAGAATATAGTCAAAATTCTCCATTGATTGTGCTCTTGGAATGTTATTAACATCTATAACCTTTGTGTTGAGTTGGATGTGGATCATTTCAAGCAATAGATTACTTAGATTTTTTTAAATGACAACTAACAAAATTAACCTGCAAAGGAATTTGTCATTTGAAAACTGTTGTTTTTCCAACAATTATAGGTGGATGTGAAAGAGATTCCAGTATTCACTACATGGGGGAGAATAAGCATCAGGTCATGTGTTCCACTGACAGGTTACTGACCTTCTTCTCTGACAAAACATTGCCATTAGGATTACAAATAAATTCAGAAGTGATACGTTTTTCACTTGTTGGTATTTTGACTAACCTATTAACATGTAAAATTCAATCATAGAATCTTTAAATATTGACTTTTATTATCAAGAGTAACCCTGGACTTGATTGTAAAGCTCTTTCTAATATGACTAAATTAATTGAAGTTGGAGTTAGCTGCAAAAAATAATTAGAAGAAAGTCTTAAGCTTCCTTAGAGAAAAAAGAAATATGTAGCCACATGAACAATTTTCATTTGTACAATTGTAAATTTTACATACTTTTGTTCCATTACCTGTATATGTATTTATGTCTTACTTATGTCTTACTTATGTCCTACTTACCCTAAACCCTCTGATCCTCTCCCACAGTAAGCACACCAACCATTCAGAAGTCTCACCCCCCCCACTCCCTCCCTTTCCATTCCATGTCTCCATTGCTATATCTGCCTTAGTTTCCCACCAATATTGATCAAAGGTGCATCAAACACAACCAGGTCAAGGGTACACCATCACTCATACACATAGTTCCAAGCAAATTTTAGTCATAGAAGATCAGAAACCCCACATCACAAAACTCTACACTTGTATTGCTTACTCCATGACTGGTCACACCACCACAAACTCTGGATCTATTGAGGATCTGTCATTGCTTGAACTTTTAAATCACAGAGGACTGATCTGAAACAGCTTACCAAATCCAAAAAGCCTGGTGTTGTGCAAGTACAGGACCTTAGTTTCTGTTATCACTCCTAATGCATACAAATGGCATTGCAGGGTCAACTCCACAACAACACCTTGAAGGTAACCATTCTGTCAATTCCAACAAAACCAAAACTAATATGACAAGAATAAGTGCAGTTATCACCACATGAGTCCCTCAGAAAACTAACATACCATCACGCTTGGCACGAATTGGCAGTGACTAGCTGCCATTACTCCACATCGCCTTCATCATGAGTAGACAATAACCTGCCCAAACAATTATGCAAAAATTTACATCACTTTCTCTCACACATCTGGAAGCAGTGGGAAGACTAGTCATGATTCTGACCAGCACTCAAGAAACACGGCTAATCAAAAACATTATTAGTATGAACATTCAATCTGCAGCAAGCTTGTGAAGGTAAACTACATTTCAGTTTAGCTTGCCCCTGTACAAGCAAGCATCAAAGCCTAAGGCATAGGTTATCACCCATAGTGCAGGTTATAATCACATAGTAATCACCCTTTCAATTGACTCCAACTATGTACTATGAAATATTGTGTTCAGCAATTCCATTGGAAAAACCTTGTCGACATGTGTATTCTGACCATCTATTACATTTCATCATGGAGCTGGCCTCCTTGAGTCACATTCTGGTTGTACAAAATCAAGTAATCCTCACCACAACAGTTCCTCTATCTAAGGTTGAAGCTAGCCTCTAACAGGAGCCTGACCAGTTCTCTGGAACTCTTGCTTGCCAACCCACTTACAATGTCCATTGGTGTGTAGCCACCCTTGTCCATATAATTTGGATTAGCACCTCATTTCAGCATCATGGAAGTGGTCTCTTTTGCATCACATTCTGGCTACCAAAGTTGAGTAATCCTCTCCCCAACGATTCCTCTTTCCGAGATCAAAGCCAGCTTCTATCAAGAGCCGAACCACTTCTCTGGAACCCTTGCTTTCCATCCCACTTGCAATGTCCATTACTGTATACCCACCCTTGTCCATATAATTTGGATCAGCACCTGCTTTCAGCAGGAAAACAACCATTTCCTTCCTTGTTCTGGGGTCCATAAAAGGTGATCCACAAGCGCACTCAAGAGGTGAGATACCCATAAATGAGAAACCAGGTGAATTTACTGAAAACCCTCTTTTAAAAAGAAATTCTGCAATATCTACATGGCCATTCTCAACAGCAATCATGTGTAGATCTCTTCTTTGTGATGGGTTGGTTCTTAAGCTCAATCCACAATCTTCAAGAAACTGTAAAATCCCCAAGTAACCCCTTTTGCAACATGCAGCTGCAAGTTCATAAGGAAAATCAATCTTATGATGAATGCTTATCACTTCCTCAGGAGCTGATCCTGTTTCGAAGCCAGACAGTATTCTATGTGTGTACGCTTCTCCTTCACTCACAGATTTTTTGTGATGAAGCTGCTTTGACTGGGATCCTAACCCAGTGGCTTGGGGTTGATTGCCACTGCTAACAACTTCTGGCTTCAGCTTCATGTCAACCAAGTGGTCTGAAATCTCTCTTCTGTGGACAGTCTTCCTTTCAAAAACACCTCCTCTGTCTACAAGCAAGAACATGGTCATTAAATGTCCCCCTTGCTGGGCATAGTACAGTGGGGTTTTATCAACTCCTGGCACCACAGTGTTGACATAATCAGGATTTCCTCTACAGTTATCAAGTATCAGTCTCACTATCTCAGTCTTGCCTCTGGCAGCCAGCTTATGAATCGGTTTGCCCTCTTGAGTGTAATTGGTCGAAACTTCCCAGGTATCAAAGTCCATCCCTACATCCAAGAGCAGAAATTGAAAAATCTCTAGGTTGTTGCACAAACAAGCCTTGTGAAGGAGGAGAAGTTGTTTTTTTAGTGTCTGTGCCCAAGATGCAGCAAGATACTTTAGGGTCCTGAGACTCTCCTCTGTCACACAAAGAAGGGACAGGTATGGAAGGTCCCTATCTGGTTGAAAGTCCCATGCACTCTTCTCTAAAATGTACTCAACTCCCTCAGCATAATCCAATTTGCAAAAATAGTGCACCAAAAGATTCTCCTCTTCATCCATGACCATGTTCTTTGATGGATTGAACACCATGTAATCAGCAACATGAGGAAACTGCTCCTTGAATCTACAAACCATGTCCCCATATGCTGTGGTTTTTGAAAAGATATTGTCAGTCTTCTCATACTGAGTGGAAGTGTGACTGGGGCTGAAGGAGGAAAGATTTGAATAGATTTCATCCAGCTTCGACAGGCAGTCTCCAAGGGAAATTCTGTTCTGTCTTTCAGCCTCACAACATTTGTCAATCAAGATTTTGAGCCTATCTACAACTCTCTCATTGAACAAAGGGTCAGCAGTATTCACACCATCCAAAGAGACTGGGCACCCTCCTGAACATTTATCTGCTATGAAGTTCTCAACTGTGAAATTTTCTGGAATCTCACCATCAAGCATAATCTCAGCTAGAACCATCCCCAAGGAGTATACATCGGATGGGTAGGGGTTGGCCACAACTTCATGGGGGATCATCCGGTCTTCATGTCCATCAATGACCTCGGGTGCTGCCCAGAACAGGGACCCACCCAAGTTTTGGAGGTATGAAACGTCTGTGTGACGGAAGCTCATCCCAAAGTCTACCATCTTAGGAACAAGACACCTGTCAAGCAGAATGTTTGGGCCTTTCAAGTCCCCATGGTACACTTGCTCTCTATGACACACAATCAAAGCAATGACAATCTCTCTGAACAGTCTCAGCTTCTCCATCCACCATGACATTTCATTCGACCTCCAAAGCCTACACAGGCTTTCACTTTCTCCATCCCAGTCCTTGAAGACAGCGGTCCCATGTGTGAGCAGAAATTGGTTGAGAGTGCAACCATGAACCAATTCCATTACAAGACACAGACAACCCAGCTCATGACTTTGCGTTGCTCCATAAATAGTGACAAAGTTTCTGTGGCCCCACAATACTTTGAGGTTACTTGCTTCTCTTGTGAGATCATACAGATGCTCAGGCTCCCCATCTATTCTCTTCACTGCCACAGTGATAGGTGTGACATTTTCTTTCTCCAGTCCAAATGTGTGCTTATTGCTTGGTGGTCCTGCCAGAAGGACACCATGGTAAAGCCCTAAGAGCTGGAAATGAAAATTTGAGTTGAACAATGGCACTGTGCATTTGAAAATGGTGCCCGCAAAGATGGAGCCAAAACTTCCCTTTTCCAAGTACCTTGAAACTCCCAATGCCAGTTGAATCTGTGAGTCTGGGGTCCTCCAGACCCTCAACATCAAGCTTGAGGCTCTCCAGAACATATGTACTACGATCATAATCAAACACCCGGCTTGACATCAAGGCTGTCCCCAAACTAGTTTGGAATGGCAGCATCACTTCATTTTAAGTCCAGGATCTATCTTCCGCCCTCCAGGCTGTAGAAGTTTCATGCTTGTGATGCAATCAAGACAGGAAACTGAAGCTGATTTGAAGAGAGAGATGAGAGTAAGGAAATGACAAGGGCAAATGAACACCAATTGTCAGGCAGTTGCAGAAAGACAAAGAGCTCACGATCTAGAGCCAGAAGTGCATGTCAAGCCTCACGAAGTCCACAACCACATGTCCTCCATTCCACTCAATCAAATCCTGCAACAGCATAAAACCACACTCATTGCAGAAATGTCATGGTGGACATAATGGATATTGACAAATTTCTGCTATAGAAAGTGGAATCGAGCTCATCTAACTAAAAAGATACAACATAGATTGTTATGGAACACTAGAGCAAGATCCTGGAACTACAAACCCTAGCATAGCAACATACGTATATCCTCCATTCCACTCAATCAAATCCCGAACAAATCCTGCAACAGCAGCAACATCACACCGATTGCAGAAACGTCGTCTGGGAGTCACAGGTGAAGACGTCAAGGTGGAATTTTGAGATTTCTGGCGTGCGTCCAGGTTGCTTCCCCCCTTCATGGCCATGCGCGTCAGTCAAACCCGTGTGCAATAATTAGGTCTTGAAAATAAGGTGCATTTATACAGTTGCATTTATACCGTAGTTACTAGTACCATGGGCGCTTTGTCGTTAACTATGTTATGCTCAGAAAATATACTTTTTTAAAGAAAAAGTCTTATGAAGGAAAATGAGAAGAAAAACCCTGTAAATAAAAATCAAGGATGACAACCCATCCAGCAATAGTACAAGGCAAATGAGAACACAAGTAGACACAACCCAAAGGGAAAATAAAAGCAAACAATCAACAAAAATCAGGTAAAACCTTATGCCAAGAGGACTCATGGCTATGAAATGCCAACAATGATAACAAAGAAGACCTAAAATGAAAGAACTATCATTTGCCACAAATCGGCTAGCGATGAAGGCTAGCTATGATGTGTGGAAGAGATGAAGAACCCCGACAAGTGCAGTAGCTTGTTGAAGAATCAATATGGCTTGTGCAAGCTACAAGGCTATGGACACCCGCTATCAATAGTAAGAAACAAGCATTAAAGGGACCGAAGAAGATCGTTAATGGTGTGTGATAATGGTATGTGCACAAGTGGTCAAAAATGAATCAAAACAAGAAAACACCCATATGTTTCAATAGCAAGGGGAATGAAATCATCTCATTGTGTTCGTTTAACATATGATCGTGTTTTCTTTTGAGCAATCATCACTGCTACATGTGTTATCATTGTCGATGCTCATTGCACCATATTTGATTGGGTCAACGATGACAACGTCCATCAAAGTCTAGAAAGCCATATTTGGTGATAAGGATATCCACTTGTCATTGGGTGTGACGAAGGCAAAGGTGGGAAATCTCCTTGTGAACATGTGCTCCATTCTCCAAAACAATAATTATGATAATATTCCAAAATGTATTCTAGGCTGTTATATGTTCATTCCTACAGAGGCACCGAAACAAATGGGTACCTAGGTTGTCAATGGTATGACCACATTAATACCATGAAAGATGGACAATCATAGGATGTGACAAGTCAATATGAGTTTATAATGCTATAAGGAAATGGGCTAAGGATAAATGAAATGCATGTGGTAAGATGAGATAATAATTAAGCATTTGCCCTTGAACTTACACATGAGTAGAGACATACTTGCATGATATCTAAAGGAATGTTTACTAAAAGTGAGGCAAACTCCTATTGTAGGCAATTTACCAAAGAAACCTACAACTAAAGATAAAATTGAACCACTAAGCTCTTAAAGGGTGGGACCTGAGAGTGGACAACTTTGGGTAAAATGGCTTGGGTGTTTTGTAATGTCATCTAAAACCAAGAAGTGTCAATTTCAACATGTCCTAATACACCCGGAATAATAAGGGTGATCATCATGTTGGAAACAAATGACAAATGTAGGAACAATTAATGCCCAACATCCCAAGAATGTGGGAATAGCAATTTGAACCATAAAAAAGAGGTCAAACCCACCCAAAAAAGTAGGAAGAATAGTTTGATGATGATCTAGGTGACCGATAAAACCACCAAAAGATCTTGCACCAAATAACTTTTCTAATATAGCCATGGTTCAAATATCAAACTCGACATAATGTTGCAAAATATTTGGAGATGGAAATATTGTACGAAATAGATAACCAAGGCATTAAGCATAACACAACGAGAGCATCGTAAAAGTCGTTTTAAAATTTGTAAACATAGGGAGATTAGATATCATCCCAAGATCCTCATGAAGAACTTTAGCCACAAATAACTCAATGAATGATTTGGATCCCACCAATGTGCCCAAAATATGAAAACTCAAATTGAGAATAAAAAAACTAGAAGGAAGTGATATAGAGTGGTCCAACCTTTGTGAAATCAAGCCACACAATTTGATGGTTGCACTAAAAACCTTAATGTTGAGAACTCATGTTGCAATTGTAAAAAAATAAGAAATCAAAAACTTATATCTACCTTCAATTTAAGTGCAAATCTTACATTGCACTTGAACTTGATTCTCCCATTAAAATCTAACACAAATTCAACCTTCGAAAGTTTCATTGCCCAATTATCTTGGAAGTGTTTATTCAATCATATGCCTTTTTTTTCCGAAAATTTCAATGGTCTTAGTTGGCATCGTTGGATCCACAATCATGCATTCATACTCCCCAATATCAACTATAGGAATATCATTGGGTGCATTATTATTAAAAATACCAACATTAGTGGCAAAAAATTTATCACCAAAAAGGTATTTATATTTGAACTAACTCTTAAGGGGCTGTATTTTGACATGTTAATGAACAAAAGGATGACTAATAACAAGATTACAAAAAAATAATGATGATGGATTACTACTACTTAGAGTATTTCACAAAGACCAAGACTAACAAAATATTGAGACCAACAAGATAACCATGAAATGGCCATGGATTCCAGTAGCATGATAATGAACTTCAATGGATAAAAAAAAAATTAAATCACAAATGCTAACTATAATGGCTTACAATGTGCACAAACCACCATGATTAGGTTTGGTTTTTAAAAATCATAACCAAAGATAAAATGGTGATGTTGATTTGTGGTAATGGCAAGGATTACTAGGATGGTGATGCATGCATTATAAAGTGCACCCAACACATCAACACAATGATCAATTTACAAGACTAGTTGAAAACTTTGAGCTTCAAAGATGACCATGATGATCAATGGGCTATTGTTGGGTTGTTGTTGTGCTACCTGGGTGATCATTGATGACAATAGATAGTTGCATGATGATTGGGTTATTGCTTAGGCGATGTCAATGGATGATTGCTTGGGCATTATCAAACAAAAATGACGATCAAATGATGGATCATGGATTAGTACCCAAGCAATGACAATGGAAGACAATGTAATGATGGATCATGAACTGCTATGATGAATGTTTACACAAAATGAAATAGTGAACATAATCAAAAAAATTATGGCCACCTACAATTGCCACGCCATAATGATGATCAATGAAACCATGAATAGGAGGGAAAAAATTATGTGGACCTACCACCACCGCACCATGGTGATGATCAATTTTGCTTACAGAAAATGAAACCATGAACAAAAGGGAAAACAATTATGGAAACCTACCATAGTGTGATTGTCACACCATGATGATGATCAATTCGACCTAGACAAAATGAGACCATGAACAAGAGGGGAAAAAATGATGGGCACCTACCATTGTATGACCGTTGCACCACAATGATGATTGATTATGCTCAATGCCCACAAAAAATGAGAACATGGGGGATGTAAATAAGGTAAAGTAAACAAAAAAAAAACCCCCACCCAAAATGCAATTAAAAAATGAAACAATTTTTGATATGGACACAAGAAAGTAAATTCAAAATATTTTGAGGTAGAAATATGAAATTATAGGTCACTGCATTTAATTCATGGGAAGATGGATGCAAAGTTTGAACAACTTTAATATCATGAAAGTAGGTTGAAAATACTTTAAAAACTAATTGGGTCAAAATGGTGTTCAAACCTATTAAATATTAAAATAATGATATATTATGATTATAACATGCATAGTTTGACAATACATAAGTATCTTTTAGTGCCCCATTAACTTGAATATATATTTTTAAATATTTCATTTACATGTAACCCATTTTGTAAGATTGGACATCTTATGCAAGTAACAACATTTTTTTTAAAAATATTTAATTCTACTTTCACAATGGGGTTTTTCATAGATATAAAATGAAAGATTATCATCATGTTAATTATTGTACTTTCAATATTTAAATTTTGTCTTATGGCTACTTGTAAATGTTTTTACATAGAATAGTGGGCTACTTATTTTACCTTGTTTGCACCCGTGAACAAGAATGAAAATAATTGTGGGCATTTGCCACCATTGCACCATGATGATGATCGATGCTACCCAATCATCAATGCCTACACAAACATGAACACAATAAAAATAAAATTTAGGCACCTACCACCATTGCACCACAATTATTAATGTTGCCCAGTCACTAGTGCCTACACAAAATGAAACCATGAACATGAATTGATCAAAATAAATTATGGGCACTTATTAGCATGTGACCACTACACCATGATGATGATTAGATGCTGCTTAATGCCTATGCAAAATGAAAAGCAAAACCATGAACACAATTTTTTTTTAAATGGCAATGGATTACTAAAACCACCTAGAAAACATGAAATGGACTATAACAACTATGTAACATGAAAAAAAAAGAAGCACAATATGATTAAGAAAAATAAAATATAATTAACATTGAAGACTTACATTTTTATAACTGATCATGAAAAAATGATTCATGAATAATGAATCATGGGTGATGATGAGTAGACACCAATGGTGTGTCATGCAACCAACGATCATGATCAATTATCTAGATTTAAATGTTAATAATGTTCAACAACTTTTGGGGATGCAGTCTCCAGAGTTCATAGTTTAAAATCCATGATTGCATTACACAACTTCATAGTTCTAGTTTCTAGTAGCTAGCCTTTCATCCAGATGTTGTGCATTTTCAACAATAACATGTACAATCTTGCAAAATGTCAATGCATTATGGCCAATGGTGAAGAGGAATGGAGCACTATAAGGTGGAGGTGGCAAATTCAACATAAAGCAAAGAAACTTGGGCAACAAATGTAGGAGAAACGAAGTTGTGTGAGTGCAATATTCTAATTTTCAACACTAGGATTTGGCCCCTCCATCACAAACCATCTACGGTGGAGGTGGCATCCAAGTGGCTTACAACCAATTTTTGAAGTAAGGTGATTGGCATTTGTGAATCTTGTGGATGTTTCTAGATATGGGGGGTTGATGGGACCCCAGCTTGACAATGGGAACCTTTTAAAATAGTGAGCGGGTTTTGAAACTTTTTGCATGAAAACCCCAACTATTTGGGTGGGGAAAGTACAAATAGTGGGCCAGTGGGCACTTATGGAAATGTGCCTTATTAAAGCTCAAAAAGTTGAACATTTTTTTTTTGAAGTCTAACAATAGATCGGACCAACAAGTTGTTGGCACCCCCAAGTCAAGCTTAGCAAGTTGCCTAAAAATATATGAAGTTTATTGAACTTGTAATGGTTGTTCTTAGGTGTGTGGATGATGAGTGCACTTTTTCATCCTTAGTTTCATGAAGGCCAAATTGGGGAATCATCTAACCACTAATTTGGATTCAATTGTTAAAATGTATACATGTTTTTTTAACATTCAAAAGGATTTTTCCCTTGTATGTAGCAATTTCATGTTGGAATGAAGTTTAATATCACTATCGACTAAAGTTGTTGCAAATGTCATAGATTTGCTCATATATAACAACTTATGAACAGATCTATGCTTGAACACAAGCGAAGAAATCTTTGTCAATCCATGCACCTACAATTGGTGGAACTCATAAATCTTAGATTCTCCCTTTCAATACTTCTATTTGTTGATAGGCATTTTGACATTGATTTGTGTTTTATTTTTAAGATATGACTTTCATTACAATAGGGGAAAGTTCTTTTATGCACTAGGGTTCAATTACTTTGGAAAACACCACATTAAATACATAGCCACATAATGCAAATTGTGTTTACTTTGGTAACAACATGCTATTTATATATATTGGTGTTTATGTTTGAGGTTGGAAATGATTGCTTGTAAAACATGATTAGGCAATTCATTTTAAACATTTTAAAAAATCCATATCTTACATTAGTTAAATTTTATACAATAATGATATTTATCAAATTATAAATTATATAGATATCCCCTTGTGTTTTTTACCACAAATATTGATAAGTCACTTTATAAAGGTCATTAAACATGTGATTGGTCAAAACAAATCAATGTGAAAGCTTGAAGATTTCAATGGGAAATGGGAAAAACATGATTAAAAATGAAAAAATGACATTTAAAAAATAAATATTTTTTTTTCTTATATTGGAAATATTTCAATGCATTTTACTTTTAAAATTTTCATTTGATGGTTACCTATGTTTTAATTTTGATTTTGACACTATTGTGACATATTTTAAAATCCACATCTTTTATTCTATGTGTGATAGACATAATGTCATCATTTAAAACTCCATTATGAATCCATTATTTTCCTATAACTCATTCATATTTTAAAATATGATTTTCACTAACATCTATTGCAATATGAATAATTCAAAAATTGACATTGTTAATGTGAAATATGGCTTTACATTTTAATTCATTTATGATCCAAAAAACATGCAATTATGATAGACCAAATTAAACACCTAATTATGCTTTCACCCAAGGGTGAAAATCCTTTAAGGTGTACCACACAAGACAAAAATGACTAGTCTTTATTGTAGTCCTTTTTTACCCTATATTTTAATCTCAACAATAAATAATGAATCAAAAGTTGTCAAATAATTTAGAAGGACCATATTTTTTATCACTACAATTTTAAATTCCATCATAATCATCCATAAATGTGTTTTTACATAGTAAAAAAAGACTAGGTAAAAAAGATAGAAAATGGTGATGTTGTGACAAGATTTTGGTACACCTGAAAAAAATTTGAACCCCCAATTAATATTTTCCTTTTGTTAGTAAATTAAAGGAATGGCTGGTAGGCTTTTTTCAATCATCATTAAAAATTACACATACCTATAAATTTCTTTAGGCACGTATTTTTTAGGATATTTTAAAGCTTATGAGTCCTATATTCATGAACAATAATTCACCCATTCATTTGTGGACATCTTGCCAAATTATTTTTCATGGTTCATATGTGCTTAAATTAACACTTCAAGGTAAATGATTTTCAAATGTTTAACATATTGATCTTTCAAATTCATTCAAATTTACGTAATTGTTGTTTCTATTTGTCTTTATGTATGTTGTTTGATTAAATGTTGACTCCAAATAATCCACTCCTACATCCACTAAAAAAAATGGGTCTAGGTTAAATGCTTTTATCTACCCCATGATTTTCTTTAATACACACAAATTTCAATTCATGAATGAGACATTAAGGGATGATTGAAAACATGTATATAAAAGGCCATGTGATACATGTGATGTTCTTGTTTTTCAAAATGTTTGGTATCACTATATTATTCCTAAGTTCGATGAATAATGCAAGTAGGTTGTTTACAACACTCACATGAAGATTAGTAAGTCATAATTAACATTACTTGATGGTTAAGTATCTTCATTACATGTTAATTTCATGTTTGTTGTAAGCAATTGATTTTGTTGTTAATGGGGGTGAATATTGGTTTTGCATACATGTTCCCTCCTTTTTGTTTCATGGATTGGTGGCTATGGTTAACAAGGAGGAACCTTAAAAACAAGTAAAATAAATAACCCATGTCATGTATTAGGTTGTTTCATCAATGTTGCATTTGAAAGTTCCGTGATGAATATGAGAATGCAAGACATGGATTTACACATGTACTTGGAAGTTGGAATGCTTTTGTTTGAATTTGTTGAATTTTAAGGTTGTGAATGGAAGTGTGAAGGAGCATGCAAATGTGATTATTCTTGAAGTTCTTTTCTATAACTCATGTATGAATGTTTTTCAAATCACATAAATGCATGCAATTTGGACATGTGTTCAGGTTTGCTTTGTGAATTGGTAGTGTATGTTGATGCCCACAACAATCTAGGAAATTTGCTCAAGGTTCAAAGCTTGACTCATGATGTGAGTCTTGCAATTGTGTTTTGCCCCTATGTTAGTACTTGTCTTTATCAACCTAGTGAAATCTTTAGGGTTTGGAATAAATTTGGATTGAAATCTTCATTAGGAATACTTAGATACCTAGTATTGGAATCAAGAAGATGTCTCTTTGTTCATATTAACATTGGATTGGCAAACAAACAATATACCTTTGAAATTATATTGTAAACAAGATAAAGTGAATAGTTTGATTACTTTGTTGAAATTGAAGCAACTAGATTTACAATAGGAATAAAACCTATCATAAAATTGTGTAATGTTGAATTTTTTAGTTCAATTATAAAAGATAAGATTTTTTTTCACTAATGTGTGTTAATTTTCAAATTCCAACTTGCAAAAGTAGGTTGAGGTAGGTTTTAAAAAATACAAGTAGCTTTTGACTTCTACTTTTGGTGGGATTTTTGTTTCAACTAGGTGTCAAATGGGTTTTAACAAAAAGAAAATATTATTTTGTTTTGATAGCTTGTTGAAATATATGATGATTTCCATATTGTAATTCAGTACATATATATTTCATTAATTTTTTGATGAAAATGTAGGTTTGAACACCTATTAACTAGTTAGTTTCAAATGTACTTTTCATTTATTCTAAATTTTTTATGAACTAGATTCTTATAAACTTAATGCAACAAATAGATGGTACTTGACATATATTTTCACCTAGGTTACCTAAGAGCTCCTCTTATTTTTTAATATATTCTATATATCATCACATTTTAATATACAATTATTCTAACCTACCTAAATGCCCTATTATACCTACCCTAGGATATCTAACCTATCTAGGGACCTACCTAGGGATTGACTAGGCTACCTAGGGGTTGTTATGTTACCTAAAGGCCACCAAAGGGTTGCCTAGGCTATTTAGGAGTTACCTAAGGACTATTTAGGTTACTTAGGGCACCTAGGTGTTACCTAGGAACTTACCTCGGACTAATTAGGGTGTCCATGGGCCTAACTAGGGACTACCTAGGTGTTGCCAACAACATAGGAACCCAAGTTCTTTGAATTTGTCTTTTAGACCCTTTTCAAGCAATTACCTACTTCCATTGGGTTATAAAATTTGAAGTTTGATGAAAACACATTGATCATGCACTGCTCCTAGTAAACCTTCAATATGTCCAAAAATCACATCTTCGAGTCTATAATTGCTTGCACAAATAGTTGTCATCATGTTCCTTACCAAAGTGGTTGATAGATCTTCCACCATTTGGTAAGCCAATTTCTATTTGGGTCTAGCTCCACAAACTTGTCATATTCCTTGCAAGTGCAGAAAACCTCACATCACTTTTTCAAAATCTTCCACACACAACCATTACAAATGATGTTGAGCAAGAACACATATATTCATCGATCTTTTAATTCTTTCAGTAATATTTGAAACAATACTTTGGCCAATTCTAAATCATTTTCAAGTGGCAAAGAAACTATCTGCAATGCCCAACCTTCATGAAGCCATAGCTACATGTTGTCTTGCATCTAACTTTCAAATGGGAATGTGTTAGAAACATGGAAGAAGATCTCGTTGGGGGCTTTTGCATCAACAAGTCACACAGAAGTATTTAAGCAGTAGGTAAGGCCCTAAGGGGCGGGGGGCGGGCATTACCAAAATAAGGGGCCAAGGTGAGGCAGAGCCAAACCCTAGTTCTGGTAACCCCCTTCCCTTAGGGCTTTACCAAGTGTAAAGCTCTGCTACATTTTTCTTCTTGTACTTGGCAGGTACCCCCTGGGGAGGAACTCTTTAGAAAATGAAGAGTTCCTCTGCAAAGCAGACAATTACGAATTATAACATGCACTGCCACAACACTAGAAGAACAATGGTATATGGCTTTACAGCTGTGTAAAAACCTCCAAGAAGAATCATAGTGTATTTGCAGGAACCTTACTGAGTGTAAGAACCTGTGAGACATTTCAGAAAACAGAATGCCCGCACTCTGCAAGCGTTTCAGTTTTTGAAACACACCACATTTTTTTCATTTTTTCCCTATGATACCCAATGGGTATCACCCAAAAATAAATATTTTTTCTAAAAAGTTGTTGATTTTTACACCCACACCCTCAGCCACCGGCATTACTGGAATCATGCCTGCGTCAGCTCTGCCTCATGTGGGCCTTTAGTCCAGTAATGCCTGCAGCCTCCGGCATTACCCTACACAAACAAAATTGTAAACCTCCTCTAAAGTCAAATTTCCTCTTCCATCATTACATTGTTATTCCCACAAATGAAGTGATCATGACTTAAATCCCCCAACCCCACTGTTATCCAACCAATGTAAAATGATCCGAAATCATTGTTACCTCTTCACCTTCAGCTATTGAGAATATAGATTGGGTTTGTTGTTTGTTCCACCAAGTATGAGTGAAAAAGGTCTACCCTGTCTCCATTTTGCATCAGTCTTTTGAAATAAGACACCTGTTCTAACGATTTTGTAAAACTATCAAGGCAAGGCAATGTTGCAGCACCAAAGAAAAGTAAGCAAGATGGCATATTGACACTCTATCATGTCTATAACAACTTACAAGTAAAATAACTAGCCTTTTCATGTGCATGGAGGGGTTTGCAAAAGTGTTGAAGCTGCTCATTCTCTTTGTGAAAATTGTACCAATGTTCCTGACCTCATTTAAACAAACTTTTCCAACTTCACACTCAGCTGTAGCTCGCCAAAGGAAAACACATGCTCATGTAGCCTGGCATTTCAAAGGTGTTGGGTTTATCATATCATATCAAATTGTGTTCGATGTGTACTGACAACAAGTTAATGGAAAGACAGCTGAAGTAAATTAAACCTGCACATTTGGATTTCACCATGCATAATATTTTATGACTATCAAAATCTAATGTACCATGGATAACTTATGACTGCAAAATCCAACATTCAATTAGCAGATGAATGAAAGAAATTTTTTGACTCTTGCTTATTAAAAGTCATGTTTTGTTGTGGTGCAAATTTCAAAGGTGGAAGATCACTACTAGCTACTTTGAGAATAGATCTAATTGCAGTACTATCTTATATGTTGGCATCTTGTCCATTCTACTGTACATTACTTTCTTGTACACCTCTTCTATCTTCTTTCAAAAGATGACTGCAAGAACTTAGGGTAGGGGTTTCAGGTGTTGCTTTTCAGGTTAAGTTGAGCAAGAAACAGCAACTTTTTTCAAAAAGTTGCAGCCAGGGGCAGACAAAGGGAGGTGGATTACATCCCAATCCTTTTAATAGGGTGGTGACAATGTGTGATTTCCTCCAGTCAGACTTTGTTTCCAAATCAATACAGTTTAAAGTTTAAACTGTGAAAGGTGGTGTGTAAAATCAAATCTGTTCCCACCACAACTCTAGGGTATCAGATGTCCAATATACTGAACAAGATCTATGGGCTACATAAGACTCAGCACTGCACATCACAAAATAGCATCATCATTGATGAAGGAATTTTTTTTTACTGCAACTAATTCTACACTATAGAATTACTCTGGTTAACAGTTCAGAAGGTCCTACAAATTCAGCTGTTCCCTTAAACCACTTGCAAGTTGCCCTGTATCATTGAATTCCAATTTCCCATATACAATGATTTCACAAATGGCTCATATCTTGAGATTGGTGCTTGTGAAACAGACTCAAAATAGTTGGGGCAGTGATGCAACCCTGGGGAGGTTCATAAGCAAATTTCTTGTTGAGTTGTTCATGCTAAGGCATTGCATTACCATGTTGAATGAGGAGTCCAACACCGCACTGAGCTTGGGTAGCCTGGGACTAGAGTGCTGCTTCTGTGTGAGACTGATGAAATCCTTAATCCCCATGTTGGCTTGACCATAATGTGCATCAGTATCTCAGCTGGAGTTTGTGCTGCAGTATCCGTAATGTACATCAGAATCAAACCCCTCAGCTTGAGGGCTACTGACTGGGCCTGTCTGAAAGTCTCTGGCCAAGACAGCTTGCATGGAGCCCATCCTAGCAGCAAGTAAGAGAGCCTGTTCATTAGAAAGAGTAGTTGAAGAGTCTCCAAGGAGAATATGAGCAATCTCATCCAGAATCTTTCTGTTTGAAGCTGACACATTGCTGCTGCCAGAGAAATCATTCAAGGATGGTTTTTGCTCATCCTCATCATAACACATGGGGGACAAATTAGAATTCACAGCACCAAAGGGAGTGGAAGTTGGGAACTCCTCTTTTGTGGGATACTCATCACTATCACTATTACAATCTTCGTTGCTTGCCTGGATCTCCAACCCTGCCACAGGGCCATAATAGAAGTTCAGCTCAATGAACTTCATGATACTTGTGATACCTTCAAATATGACGGTGATTCATGAACAATTATAGGGCTCATATGCAGTCCTTGAAAGCACTGTCCAAAAGTAGAACAGATATGCATGAATTTTCAAGACACAAATGACATCACAAGATAAGATAAAGTACCAGAACTTGGGGACGACATATTGCTCATCTGCATGTCCATTAGTCTTGAATCTGCTGTTGACTCAGGAACAACTCCCGTCATCTTACAATTTCCTTGAAGAAATGAATAGGGAGACAAGAGAGGTTGTGGCTGGTAGTTGAACCCTTCGAAGGCATGTGTCAAATGGCTTAAAGTCTTTGGAAGATGGACAGCAGACTGTCCTTCAAACATGTAGTCACTATGTTCAAAGAAAGGGCTTGGCCCAATGACAAGAGTCCCCTCCACCAGGGCCTTCAGGCGAGGATCACACTGGAGCAGCTTCTCATAGTGTTTGTTGAGTACACCCTCTGGATACTGCAGTGAATGCCATCTGCAATAGGATTATACCAACATGATTAACTGCCAAACAAGGCAATATGGGCAGCAAGGATTTGAAAAAGCCTTTGCACCATTTACTTTTCAGTTGCAAGCACAAAATCTGATTTCAAATTCTGTACAAGCAGTGTAGCAATAAACAAAATAGTAGCCCCACACATCATGTTCCTTCTTAGCCATGATCACAAAGGCTACATGTGCCTACACAGAGACTAGATCTGAGGATAAACAACAATACTGCAGAATATTCAACACAGTTGTTCAGCATTACCAACATAAGGATTTCATCAATGAAAAGATCCAAAGCATTTTACTAACTTGCAAGTAGTTGCTTGTCCCCCTGTAAAGTCAGAAGTAGCCTGCCACAATGTGTGTTTTCTTGGTTGGGGGTTGGTCTCCTTGAAAAACAAAGGAGGTCGAGATACCTGAAATGGACAACCAAGCATAATTCATAAGGCAAAAGACATTGACAAGGCCCACATCAACTTTGATATTCTTCTTCTTGCATCAGTTTAGTGATCTATGCAGATCAGATCTGAGATAAGAGTTCATACTGAAATCTCAAGAGATCCAGGAAGGCTCTCTGGACATGTTGCCTTCATTGCTGAGATGTCAGACCACTGTATTTCAATCTTACTTTTCAGTCCACTGTCCAACACCTCCCAGACAAGCTTCCGCTTTGCATAATAGCATTTGGTGACAAGATCTCCCTCATATCTTGATACACACTGAATCACAATAACCCCAATATCACACCAAAATTCCAATTTTGGTATTCAATGCTCATCATATGCCATTGAATTTACAAACCAACAACAGATCACTACTGTCAAGCAAAACACTATGCTACTACCTAGCCGTACATAAGTTCGCAAAATGGAACTCTCGTAGTGCATGATCCTCACAACACTAACAATAGCTGTTGGATGATCAGAAGTCTGACATACCTCCCATGTCCCAATCTTTAGCGAGGATGCTGGAAAATTGGATGCTTTCAGCTTGTCTGGTGCAGCATTTCCAGCAGGAGCAGAACACTTGTCAATTTTCCCAGTTTTGCAAAACCCTGGGTCGATTACTTCACAGCTTGAAGCATCGGATGCAGATTTGCTGTTTGCCAATTGCATGGCAATAAGATCCAATAACGAAGGTGTTTTCTTAAGGGTCAAGCCCAGGGGGCTTGGCTCCTCCAAAGGGTCACAAGGGGCACTAGAAGGGACAGACACCAGGACAGGTGGAAGCATCCGACCCATTTTCCTCATAAATGAGTGTTGTGAATCACTGGATTTGTATGGCGTAGGTTCCCCTATTCCACTTTCCTGAAGCAGGATTGCCAAGGAGGAAGATGTGGCAGCTAGCTGTATGGGGTGATTCTGCAAAAAAAAAAAAGAAAACGATGGACCAATGGACACGATTTTATTTGTTTCTGTATCGTACGCAACACTCCTCAACCCATTCGTGCAACAGAAATCAACTACATATTGAGGTCAATATGTTGTAGGAGACAGGCACTCCAGAAAAAAAAAACATCACCTTCCAAAAGCTGCTCTCTAGTCAAAAGAAAAATGTGAATCTGCACAAACCATTCCGACAAAAAGATGACATAGAAATGTAATGTCCAAGTCCTTACTGCAGCATCCAAATGCCTCAATCCTCTGCACTAGGAAATGCAAAGAGAAAATCTAAAATAGCTCATGGTGCAAACAGCTGCATTATACATGGGAAAACAGAAAATAGTATCTACAGAAAGGAGGCAGTTAGTTACCTGTATCACAGCAGGAGCAGGAAGAGAGTCATGGAGCTTGGAGCGCTTACGACCATGTAGAAGAGAATAGTCGAACGCAGTGCTCTCGTCTTCTCCTTCCCCATACAGGTGCAGCGACTCTGACTTAGGAGCTGCCAGAGACGGCACCTGGAGAACCTGCATATTGCCGGGCCAGCCCGCAAGCTTATTGCCAACAATCCCTCCTCCTTCACTGTGGCTTCGCCACTCCTGAACAGGCACAGCACTCGATACTGATGCAGAAGAGCCATGGGGATCTGTCACTGCCATCGCTGGAGTCCTGTAGTTTGTCTGTGTTGTAGGGGCTTCATATGCTACCATTTCTCCGAAATTCGTCCACTTCTTCCCCTTGGTTGCAAAGACAACAGGCCTCTTCCGGGTCCAGAACGCGCGAACGTTATAGCAAACTGTCCCTTTCTTGCCCCTTGTTCCCTTGACACAGAAGTCTCGCTCCGCCTTCTGGTACGTGATCTTAAACCCCCTTTTTATTCCTTCTTTGCTACCGGAACAGATCTTCCACTCCTTCAACTAGGATCAACCAAGTGCGGCGACGAGAATCGAGAGGTTCACGCAGCATCGCCTCCAAAAGGAATTATGAGGAAAGAGAGAGAGAGAGAAACGAAACTTAGAAAGACCGCACCACCGCGCGCGAATGAAGATTGTCTCACATGCAATCTACGGGACAATGTAGGCGCACAAAACAATCCATGACAAGAGGGAGAGAAGGAAAGGAAAAGAAATAGAACGGAAGGCAACGAGAAACGGAAACGCAAAAACTGAGAGAACTAGGACACGGAACCGACGAACTCTCTCACAACTCCTTGCAACGCGTGTTTGTCCTCTCTCTCTCTCTCTC
>Ga0116231_10005644_pt1 | contig 24502 bp, 23 predicted proteins | sample S1TSphgellanicum_2_FD_89695 | JGI IMG/M metagenome (GOLD analysis project Ga0116231, IMG submission 89695) | Host-associated microbial communities from peat moss isolated from Minnesota, USA - S1T2_Fd - Sphagnum magellanicum MG | ecosystem: Host-associated > Plants > Peat moss > Unclassified...
ACGAGCTTGCGCGCCCGCTCGATCAAGAGCAGCGCGGCGATGTCACGCACGCGCGTCTTGACGGGCTTCAGCCCGATCAGTTCCCGATCCAGTTCGTCGAGGACTTCATTGACCTGCGAGTCGGCGAGCAGTGTGTCGAGGTCCACCCGATCGACGCTGACTACAGCTGCAATGCCGGTCTGTGTGGAGCTTGATGTGCTCAAACAAGCAACCTACTCGTAACGGCGCCCTTCGGGCGCTTTGGCGGCGTAGCTCTCGGTCGTGTACCGGATATTGCGACCGTCGGCTTCCTGGCGCACGAGGCCGTAGCCGGGCTCGTTCGTCGGACGGTTGACGATGAACGACAGGCGTGTCGTCTCGAAGCCGCGGGTCGCATCGAAGGCATTGACGCGGATATAGGTCTGGGGATGCGCCTTGCGGGCTGCGCGAACCTCGTCGAGCGCGCCGGCCGCATCCTGCAGATCGAACATCGGGTTGCCCCACATATCCCAGTAGTAGTTGCGCGGGTGCGGATCGTCCGTGTATTCGACACTCACCGCCCAGCCTTGATCGAGCGCGTATTGGATCTGCGCCGTGATTTCCTTGTCTGTGAGTTCGGGAAGAAACGAGAACGTCCCTTGAGTGATTTTCATGGCCAACTCCTATCTGCAGCCGTTGCGGTTAAGAAGCCGTCGCGGTCGGAACGAAATCCGCCGTGTCGGTCGAGGTGTAATCGAAGGTCACATCCTTCCAGACCTGTAGGGCGGCGTTGAGCGGTGAGCACCACTTGGCCGCCTCGGCCAGGATTTGCGGCCCCTCGTTCCAAATGTCCCGGCCCTCGTTGCGCGCCTTGATCATGACTTCGAGGGCAACCCGGTTGGCCGTGGCGCCGGCTTGGATGCCCTGCGGATGGCCGATCGTGCCGCCGCCGAACTGCAGCACCACGTCCTCGCCGAGGTAGGTGATCAATTGGTGCATTTGGCCAGCATGAATCCCGCCCGAGGCCACCGGCATGACTTTGCGCAGGCCCGCCCAATCCTGATCGAAGAACACGCCTTGTTCGAGATTCTTCCTAGTGAAGCTATCTCGACAAATCGAGTATATTCCTTTGATTACATTAGGGTCACCCTCGAGCTTACCGACTACCGTACCGGCATGAATATGATCGACGCCGGCCATGCGCATCCATTTCGCAATGACGCGGAAGGACACGCCGTGGGTCTTTTGACGGGTGTAGGTGCCGTGGCCGGCGCGGTGCAAATGCAAAATCATGTCGTTGCGGCGCGCCCACTTGGACATGGATTGGATCGCCGTGTAGCCGATCACCAAATCGATCATGACGATGTTCGAGCCCAACTGCTTGGCGAAGTCGGCCCGTTCGTACATGTCCTCCATCGTGCCCGCGGTGACGTTCAGGTAATGCCCTTTGACTTCGCCGGTCGCGGCCGCGGCCTTATTGACCGCTTCCATGCAGAACAGGAACCGGTCGCGCCAGTGCATGAACGGCTGTGAATTGATGTTTTCATCGTCCTTGACGAAATCCAGGCCGCCCTTCAATGCCTCGTAGACGACCCGGCCGTAATTCTTGGCTGACAGTCCGAGCTTCGGCTTCGTGGTTGCGCCGAGCAGGGGACGGCCGAATTTGTCGAGGCGTTCGCGTTCGACCACGATGCCGGTCGGCGGACCTTGGAAAGTCTTCAGGTAGGCGACCGGGATGCGCATATCCTCGAGCCGCAAGGCCTTGAGCGGCTTGAAGCCGAAGACATTGCCGATGATCGACGCCGTGAGATTAGCGATCGAACCTTCTTCAAATAAAGCAAGGTCATACGCGATATAGCTAAAAAATTGTCCAGGATTTCCAGGGACCGGATCGACGCGGTATGCCTTGGCCCGATACAGTTCGCAGGCCGTCAGGCGGTCCGTCCAAACGACCGTCCAAGTGGCAGTAGAGGACTCGCCGGCGACCGCGGCGGCCGCTTCGATCGGGTCCACGCCGTCTTGTGGCGTGATCCGGAACAAGGCAATGACGTCGGTATCTTTCGGTTCGTAATCGGCATCCCAATAGCCCATCTTGGCGTAGGGCATGACACCGGATTTATATCGTTCTGCGGGAGTTCCCATCATTGGCTCCTGGTTCGAGTCGGTTGGGCTAGAGTGGCGGAGCGGGACTTTAGTCTCGTTTTTCCATAAGTGTTAATCAATAATAATTCTTGGTTTCATAAGGTAAACCTTATGATAGAATGCCGCGCTCGGAGTTAGAGATCCCGCATCGCAGTTGGAGGGCCCTTCATGTCGATGCAGCACGTGTCACTGCGCCAATTGCGAGTGTTCGAGTCGGCCGCCACGCACCGCTCATTTTCGCGTGCCGCCGAGGCGCTGCACCTCACCCAGCCGGGCGTCTCGATGCATATCAAGGAACTCGAGGGGCATGCTGGGTTGCCGCTGTTCGAACGGGTCGGCAAGAAGCTGTTCGTGACCGAAGCGGGCCAGGAGTTGCTGATCCGCGCGCGCGAGGTCATCCGCTCGCTCAAGGACGCCGACGACGCCTTCGACGGCATCAAGGGCTTGCGCCGCGGACGAATCACACTCGCGGTGGTGAGCACGGCCAAATATTTCGCGCCGCGTTTGCTCGCGCGGTTTCGCGACCAGTTTCCGCAGCTCGAAATCCGGCTCGCGGTCAGCAATCGAACCTCGGTCATCGAGCAACTCGTCGGCAACGCCGTGGATCTTGCGATCATGGGGCGTTCGCCCGACTCGCTCGACATCGAGGCGCATGCCTTTGCCGACAACCCTCATGTGATCATCGCCGCGCCCGGGCATGGGCTCGCAGGCGAGCGGGGCATCGATGCGGCGCTGATCGCGAAACAGACCTTTCTCGTGCGCGAATCGGGCTCCGGCACGCGCCTCGCCATGGAGGAGTTTTTCGAGCAACGCCGGCTGAGCTACAGGGTCGGCATGGAGATGGCGAGCAACGAGACCATCAAGCAGGCGGTGATGGCTGATATGGGCGTGAGTTTCCTGTCGCGTGATACGATCGAATTGGAAGTGCAGATGGGTCGGCTGGTCGTGCTCGACGTGGATGGTTTGCCCGTCATTCGGCATTGGCACGTCGCGCATCTGGCCAACAAGCGTCTCTCGCCGACCGCCCATGCATTCAAGGCCTTCGTGCTCGCGCGCGGGCGCGAACTGCTGCACGCTCAGGCGTCGGTGCCAGCGGCTTGAGCGTCGGCCGCGCCGCGTTCTGGGAGCGTGAAAAGCGATCCTGGCCCCATCATGACCTCAGCCGCTTCGTGACCGCTGCGGGCATCCGCTGGCACATCCAGCAAGCCGGCAGCGGGCCGCCGCTGCTGCTCGTGCATGGTACGGGTGCATCGCTGCACTCGTGGCGCGACCTGCTGCCCGCGTTCGCCGCCGACTACACGGTGCTCGCCGCGGATCTGCCCGGACATGCATTCACCGATGCCGTGGCGCCCGCCCGCTATTCGCTGCACGGGATGAGCGAATCCTTGGCCGAGTTGCTGCTCCACCTCGGTTTCGCGCCGACATATTGCGTGGGTCACTCCGCGGGCGCCGCGATACTCTGCCGCATGGCGCTGGACGGGCGCATCGCTCCGCGGCGCATCGTCAGCTTGAACGGCGCGTTCCTGCCGCTCGGCGGCGCGGCCGCCGTGCTGTTCGCGCCGATCGCGAAGCTGTTCGCAGCCACGACGCTCGTGCCGCGGCTCGTCTCCTGGCGTGGCGGCGAGGCACTCGCCGTCGATCGGGTGATTCAGGGGACAGGGTCGAAGCTCGACCCCAGGGGCATCGATTTGTATGCGCGGCTGGTGCGCGAACCACAGCACATCGCCGGCGCACTCGGCATGATGGGCAATTGGAATCTGCATGGTTTCGAGCGCGAATTGAGCTGGCTCGAAACGCCGGTGACCTTGATCGCCGCGGCCAACGACCGGGCCGTGCCGGCGGCTCAGGTACGGCGCATCGAAGCCCGCCTGCCGCGGGCGCAAGTCGTGCACGTGCCGGGGCTCGGTCATCTCGCGCATGAGGAAGCCCCGGAGCGCTTCGTCGGCCTCGTCGGCGACGCGCTCAGGTCGCTCTGCATGTGAACTGTGCGAGCCTGCTAGACTCCGGCCTCATGGCAGCAAAGCCCGACACGCGCATCCGGCCCGCCGGCAAGCCGCACGCAATCGTGATCGGCAGCGGTTTCGGGGGACTCGCCGCGGCGATCCGGCTGGGAAGCCGCGGCTACAAGGTCACCGTGCTCGAACAACTCGATGCACCGGGCGGCCGCGCCTACGTGTTTCGCCAGGACGGATTCACGTTCGATGCCGGCCCCACGATCATCACCGCGCCGTTCCTGCTCGAGGAGTTGTGGCAGCTTTGCGGTCGCCGCATGGCCGACGACGTCGAGTTGCGTGCCCTCGAACCGTTCTACCGCATCCGTTTTCACAACGGCGAGATTCTCGATTGCTCGGGCGAGGCGGGGGTGATGCGCACGCAGATCCTCGCGCTTGCGCCAGAGGATCTGCCCGGCTACGAGCGCTTCATGAAACTCGCCGAGGCGATCTACGAGGTCGCGTTCGTCCGGCTCGGAGCCGTCCCCTTCGATTCGATCGCCGACATGCTGCCGCTGGTACCGCAGATGTTCCGGCTGAAGAGTTACCGCAGTGTTCACGGATTGGTCGCATCCTACGTCAAGGATCCGCGTCTGCGCTTTGCACTGAGCTTTCATCCGCTGTTCGTCGGCGGCAATCCGTTCACGACGACTTCGATCTACGGCATGATCGCCCATCTCGAGCGGCGCTGGGGCGTGCATTATGCGATGGGCGGTACCGGCAGCGTCGTGCGCGGCCTCGTCAAACTCATCGAGGCTCAGGGCAACGGACTGCGCTACGGGGCGCGCGTCGCCAAGATCACGCTGCTCGGCCGGCGCGCGACGGGGGTGCAACTCGAGTCCGGCGAGCGCATCGCCTCGGACTTGGTCGTCTCCAACGCCGATTCGGCCACGACCTACCGCAACTTGCTGCCCGACGCCGCGCGTCTGCGTTGGAGCGCGAGGAAAACCGCCTCCAAGCAGTATTCGATGAGTCTGTTCGTCTGGTATTTCGGGACCAAGCGTCGCTACCCCGACGTGCCGCATCACCTGATCTTGGTCGGGGAGCGCTACAAGGAATTGCTCGTCGACATCTTCGACCGCAAGGTACTCGCCGAGGATTTCAGCTTGTATTTGCACCGGCCGACGGCGACCGATCCGTCGCTGGCGCCCGCCGGCTGCGACACGTTCTACGTGCTCTCGCCCGTGCCCAACCTGCTGGGCCCGACCGATTGGAATCAGCAGGCCGAGGTCTATCGGCGCGCGATCAGCGCGCATTTGTCGGCGACCGTGCTGCCGGACCTGGAAAATCAGATCGTGAGCTCGCGGCTGATGACCCCGCTGGATTTCCGCGACCGGCTCTCGTCCTTCAACGGCGCGGCCTTTGGTCTGGAGCCGATCTTGACGCAGAGCGCGTGGTTCCGGCCGCACAATCGCAGCGAGGACATCGAGCGGCTGTATCTGGTCGGCGCCGGCACCCATCCCGGAGCCGGTGTGCCGGGCGTGTTATCTTCGGCGCGCGTTCTTGATAGAGTTGTGCCCGATGCTGATGCGTTCGACCGATAAGCGGACCGATGGAACCTACGCGACGATGGCCGACGTCGCTGCCTGCCGCGCCATGCTCCGCGGCGGTTCCCGTTCGTTCTTCGCGGCCTCGCTGGTGTTGCCGAAGAGTGTGCGGGAGCCCGCCACCGGCCTGTATGCGTTCTGCCGCATGGCCGACGATGCGATCGACCATGGCACCGATCGGGTCCGTGCTCTCGCCGAGTTGCATGCACGTCTGGATCGCATCTACGCCGGCGACCCGCTCGCCGAGGCGCCGGATCGTGCCTTCGCCGATGCCGCGTCCCGCTTCGCCATCCCGAAATCCTTTCCCGAAGCGCTGCTCGAGGGTTTCGAATGGGATTCGGGCAACCGGCGCTATCCGGATATTTCCGCCTTGAAGGGCTATGGCGTGCGCGTCGCCGGCAGCGTCGGCGCAATGATGGCCATGGTCATGGGGGTTCGCGATTCGGTGCTGCTGTCGCGCGCCTGCGATCTGGGCGTCGCCATGCAGTTGACCAACATCGCCCGAGACGTTGGCGAGGATGCACGCGCCAATCGGCTCTACCTGCCGCTCGATTGGCTGCAAGACGCCGGCATCGACGCCGCCGCTTGGGTTGCGCGACCGCGCTTCGACGCGCGGCTCGCGGCCGTGATCGAGCGGCTGCTGGCGACGGCGGACGACTTGTACGCGCGCGCCGATGCGGGTATCGCCAAGCTGCCGTCGGCCTGCCGCCCGGGGATGCATGCGGCGCGCTTGCTCTATGCCGAGATCGGTCACGAGCTGAAGCGGCGCGGCCTCAATTCGGTCCAAGAGCGCGCGATCGTGCCCTGGCAGCGCAAGGCGCGGATACTCGCCGATGCGGTCGTCGCCGCGACCCGCGCCGGCGCCGCGCCTAGCGGTGAGACGCTCGACGAGGCCAAATTTCTGCTCGACAACGGCACGGAAGCGGGCGAGTTCCTCGCGGCGCTGCCGATCGAGACCCGGCGTGCGCGCTGGCCGCGGGTCGAGGACCGCGTCGCCTTCCTCGTCGATCTATTTGAACGTCTGGAGCGCCGTGAGCGCGGCGGGGAGACGGCCGCGAACGCGACTTAGCGAACCCGAGTCGCGCGTGCTCACCAAGGCGAGCGTAGTCACCCAAGGCGCGCGTGTTCACCAAGGCGAGCGCGGCATCCGAAACGGTAGCAGGCATTGCACCCACGGCGCGCGGAAGCGATCGAGCGAGATGGTTTCGTGGAAGGCGGGCGCGGCAACCCCAAGCAATTGCGTGTCGAGCAGGCTGCGCCCATAGAAGGGGCCGTCCTCGAGCGTTTGCCGCACGCGCACGTTCGCGCCCGCATCGGCGCGGGTGCGCCGCTGCACTCCCCAGGCGGTCGCGCGCAGCGCTGCCGCCGGCGGCGCTGCGATCTCTCGCACACCGCCGCTGCGATCGAACTGCAAGGCCAGCGAACGGCCGGCCGCACCGCGCGCGAGATAGTCGTAGAGGACGACCGTGCTGTCCGGCAGATTCGCGCGCGACCAGGTCCAGGACTCGAAACCCTGCTCGAGCGGCTCAGCACCGAAATTGCCGTCGAGATAGGCTTCGCCGCGCCAGGCATGAGCCGGCTCGCGTAAATTCACCTCGATGCGCGCGCATGGCGCAAATGGGCACCAGCGATGGCGACCCGAGGCGCCGAGTTCGAAGCTATGGTCGCAGAGCGTCGTCGGGATCAAGCGCAGCGCACCGCGAATTCGACGGGGCAGGGGAGCGCAGATCTCGTCAAGCTCGATCTGGAGTGAATCACCAGTCCAAGAAATGCTGCTAGGACCGATAGATAAAGAATCTTCTTCACGAATTACCTTATCCGCGCCGCGCTCCGTCATCGCCCAACGATCCTGCCTCGTGCCGTACAGCGCGACGTTGAAGGCGCAATGGTTCAAAGGATTCGGTCGGCCGCGCCGACGCGCCCATGCGTAGTAGGGCGAAAAGACACTGCCGATGAATACGATCAAGGTGAGGCCGCAACGCCCGTCGTCGCTGAGCGCGTCGATGTACCACCAGGCGTAGCCGCCCGACGGGACTACGCGATCGAACCGTAATCCGCTGCGAGGCAGGCCGCCGCCAGGCGTCCTGATAACGCCGCCATCGGCACGCCCGGCCCCGGATGGGTGCTGCCGCCCGCCAGATACAAGCCCGGAATCCGACTGCGTGAGCCCGGTCGGGTGAAGGAACTGCGCCAACCATGGGAGGCCGGACCGTACAAGGCTCCCCCCGTCCCCGGGAACAACCGGTCGAAATCCGAGGGCGTGGTCACGCAGCTCGAGGCGGGATCCCGCAGCACGCGCAGACCGCATCGCTCGAGGCGCTCGAAGGCGTTGTTTTCGCATTGCTGAATCTCCGCGGTCGTGAACTGATGGCTATCGCCGATGGCCGGTGCATTGACGAGACACAGCAGCCGCTCAGCCTCGCGCGGCGGCGGCGCATCGCCGCGATCCTGGGCACAGACATAGACGGTGGGCCGCGCCGGCAGGCGCCGGCGGCGGAACACGTCGTCGAACTCGCTGTGATAATCATCGCCGAAAAATACCGAATGATGCGCCAAGGGGAAACCCTCGGTGCGCGCGACCAAGTTCCAGGTGACCGCGGAGAGCGAACGCGCTGCTTGGGGCGTCGCGCGCACGCCCGCGCTCACGGCCGCGCCGAACAGTCCGGTCGCGAGGGCATTGGTGTCGGCAGTGCAGACGAGCGCCTCGACCGCGAGCCTTTCCCCGGCCGCAGTCCTGACCGCCGCGACGCGGCCGTGCGCGAGTTCGACCTGCGTTGCGGCGGTCTCGTAACGCAAGTCCGCGCCCAGGCTCACCGCGAGCCGCGCGAGACTCTGCGCGAGTCGATGCATGCCGCCTTCGATGGTCCATACGCCGGACTGTTCGACGTGGGCGATCAGCATCAGCGTGGCCGGTGAGTCGAACGGCGAGGAGCCGCAATAAGTGGCATAGCGCGCGAACAATTGCCGCAGTCGAGGGTCGGCAAAGTATCTTGAGATACTTTTATACATATTTGTAAATGGTTGAATATTGAAGAGATCGGAAATATTGGCAAGACCAATACGCCGGCTCAATTCGATCGGGTTGGGCCGCGCGGCACGCATGAACGAGTTATTGAGCGTGCGATACATGCGCTGCGCTTGCGCCGCGAACGCAAGAAATCCTCGCGCTTCCGCCGCACCCGCGAAACTGCCGATTGCGGCCGCCGATTCTGCCGGGTCGGCGTGCAGATCCAAATGCTCAGATTCGTTCCAAGCATGACGCGCTAAGACTCTGGCGGGTAACAACTTTAAGTGTGCGTCCAGTGTCGTGCCCGCATCCGAGTAGAGTCGCTCGAAGACATCGCGCAAGGTGAACACGGTTGGGCCCGCATCGAGCCGGACGCCCGCGACGGTCACCTCGCGCATCTTGCCGCCGGGCGCGCCGGCGCGCTCTAGCAAGGTAACGCCGAATCCCGCCCGGGCGAGATCGATTGCCGCGGTCAGACCCGCGATGCCCGCACCGATGACCGCGATTCGCCCCGTATGCATTGCCATTGACCGGTTCAGAAGCAATGTCTATATTACCTGACAGTTGCCGGTGACAAGTGACATTTACAACTGAAGGTGGGAGCGACGATGGACTCCATGACGCGAATCGAGCGATCTTTAGGTCAGGCACTGGCGCTGGCCAAATCTGCGGATGGTCCCCCAAAGTTGTATGCCGCGATGCGCTACACGGTATTCCCGGGCGGTGCACGCATACGCCCGCGGCTTTGTCTTGCCGTGGCCCGCGCCTGCGGCGACGACCAGTCGACGCTGTCCGGCGCCGTCGCCGCGTCGATCGAGCTGCTGCATTGTGCTTCGCTCGTCCATGACGATTTACCCTGTTTCGACGATGCCGCAACACGCCGCGGCCGTCCCTCGGTGCACAAAGCCTTCGGCGAGCAGATCGCGGTGCTGAGCGGCGATGCATTGATCGTGCTCGCCTTCCAAGCACTTGCGCATGCGGGCCTCGCCGCGCCGCCGCGACTGCCGAGCTTGATCGGCATCATTGCCCGCTCGGTCGGCGCGCCGTACGGCATCACCGCCGGTCAAGCCTGGGAGTGCGAGCCGGAAATCGACCTGAGCCAGTACCAATGCGCCAAGACCGGCGCTTTGTTCGCCGCCGCGACGGCCGGCGGTGCGGCTGCCGCGGGTTACGACGCCCGCCCCTGGCATTTACTCGGCGAACGCATCGGCGAGGCGTATCAGATTGCCGATGACATTCGCGACGTGGTGGCGAACGCAGGCGAGCTCGGCAAGCCGACCGGGCGCGACCAGGCTTTGGGCCGCCCGAATGCCGTCAACCGGCTCGGGGTGGGTTGCGCGGTTGCGCGCCTCGAGGACCTCGTACGTGCCGCGATCGAGGCGATTCCGCCGTGCCCCGGTGCGTCCGATCTGCGCGCCCACATCCTCGCGGAAGCGAGCCGCTTGCTGCCGCGCGAATTGGCACGCCCTGCCGCATGAGCAAGACCGCTGCGTGACACGGCGCCGGAGTTGCCGCCGTGTCTTGGTCTGACCGGTATCTCGCCTTGCGCGATCGCTGGCTGTCGAGCCCGCGATTTCAGCGCTGGGCCGCCGCCTTTCCCTTGACGAGGCCCACCGCGCGCAACCGCGCGCGCGCCTTGTTCGACGTCTGCGCCGGCTTCGTTTACTCACAGATATTGTTTGCCTGCGTGCGGCTCAAGCTGTTCGACTTGCTTGCCGAGGGGCCGGAGACCGCGGCCAACATCGCTGCCAAGCTGCAGGTACCTTTGGATTCCACGGAGCGTTTGTTGGACGCGGCGGTCTCACTGCGCTTGATCGAAAAACGCGGCGCGGGCCGTTTCGGTCTCGGTGCGCTGGGTGCCGCTTTGGTCGGAAATCCGGGCGTCGGCGCGATGATCGAACACCACAGTCTGCTGTACGCCGACTTGCATGATCCGGTCGGTTTGTTGCGCGGCGAGCGCGGCCAGACCGAACTCGCCAAGTATTGGGCGTATGCCAAGTCCGACGCGCCGGCCGGACTCGGCGGTGCGCAAATCGCCGAATACACGACCTTGATGTCGAACTCCCAGCCGCTCGTCGCCGGCGAGATCCTGGCAGCTTACCCCCTGCACAAGCATCGCTGTCTGCTCGACGTCGGTGGCGGCGAAGGGACGTTCCTGATCGAAGCGGCGAAGCAGTCGGCGAATTTGCAATTGCGCTTGTTCGATCTGCCGCCGGTGGCCGAGCGCGCCGCGCAGCGTTTCGAAAAACTGGGCTTGGCCCCGCGGGCCCGGGCGCATGGCGGGGATTTCCTGCAAGACCAGCTGCCGGTAGGCGCGGACGTCGTCTCGCTGGTGCGTGTCGTGCACGACCACGACGATGCGTCCGTGGCTACGCTGTTGCAGTCCGTGTACCGCGCCTTGCCCAAGGACGGCGTGCTGCTGCTCGCCGAGCCCATGATGGGCACCCCCGGAGCCGCGCCCGTCGGCGACGCGTATTTCGGCTTCTACTTGTTGGCCATGGGACGGGGGCGACCGCGAACGCCGGGCGACTTGCGCCGGATGCTGCTCGAGGCGGGCTTCAGCAGTGCGCACATGCTGGCCACGCATCAGCCGATACAGAGCCGGCTCATCGTGGCGCGCAAGGGAGGCTGAATGGGCTTCGGCGTCGCAAAAAAGTGTGAAGATGAGTTGACATGTAGGATAGTCAGCGTATCGTTACACCAGTCATATCGGCCTGCACAGGTTGCACCCTCCGCATGAGTTCCTTGCCAAACAGCTCCGCCTCCAAGCTCAGCACGCTCGCCGTGGTGATGGAGAAGCCGGAGCGTTTGCGCCTGAGTCGACTCGATCTGATGACACCCGGCGACGAGGACATCGTCGTCGACATGGAGTGGACCGGTATCAGCACCGGTACCGAAAAGCTGCTTTGGTTCGGCCGCATGCCGCCGTTTCCCGGTTTGGGTTATCCGCTCGTGCCAGGCTACGAGTCGGTCGGCCGGATTTCGCATGCGGGCGCCAACTGCGGCCGCCAACTCGGCGAGCGAGTCTTCGTGCCCGGTGCCCGCTGCTATGGCGAGGTGCGAGGCCTGTTCGGCGGAGCCTCGTCGAAGGTCGTCGTACCCGGCGCGCGCGTCACGCCGATCGACGAGAAACTCGGCGAACAGGGCGTCTTGCTCGCGCTCGCGGCCACGGCGTATCACGCGGTTGCCGCCAAGAATGCGGTGCACCCGGACTTGATCATCGGCCACGGCGTACTCGGCCGCTTGATCGCGCGGATTGCGGCGCTCAATGAGAGCGAGCCGCCGCCGGTCGTCTGGGAGCGCAATCCGAGCCGCGCGGCAGGCGCGGTCGGCTACTCGGTCATCGATCCGGCCAGCGACACCCGCAAGAATTACCGCTCGATCTACGACGTCAGTGGCGACAGCTCGCTGCTCGACACGCTGATCTCGCGGCTGGGGCCGGGCGGCGAGGTCGTGCTGGCCGGTTTCTACGACACCCTTACGTTTTCGTTTCCGGCCGCCTTCATGAAGGAGGCCCGCATACGCATCGCGGCTGAATGGCGCGAGACCGACTTGCATGCGGTCAAGCTGCTGGTCGAGTCGGGACGTTTGAATCTTGACGGCTTGATCACGCATCGCCATGAGGCCACCGAGGCGCAAACGGCCTACGCCACGGCTTTCAACGATCCGAATTGCCTGAAAATGATATTGGACTGGAGAGCACACTCTTGAGCACTTCCCTCGCGAATACGGCCGCGCTGCGCGCCGAACAGGCCCGGCTGCAGACTCTGCGCGATGAAGCGGCGATCGAGCCCGATCCGGTCGCGACCGGCGCGCCGAAGAAGGAGACCCAAGTCATCGCGATCTACGGCAAGGGCGGGATCGGCAAGAGCTTCGCGCTCGCCAACCTTTCTTACATGATGGCGCAGCAGGGCAAGAAGGTCTTGTTGATCGGCTGCGATCCGAAGAGCGACACGACATCCCTGCTGTTCGGCGGGCGCGCATGCCCGACGATCATCGAAACTTCCGCAAAGAAAAAGCTTGCCGGCGAGCCGGTGCGCATCGAGGACGTTTGCTTCAAGCGTGACGGCGTGTTCGCGATGGAACTCGGCGGCCCCGAAGTGGGTCGTGGTTGCGGCGGCCGCGGGATCATCCACGGCTTCGAGTTACTCGAGAAGCTCGGCTTTCATGAGTGGGGTTTCGACTACGTGCTGCTCGACTTCCTCGGCGACGTCGTGTGTGGCGGCTTCGGTTTGCCGATCGCGCGCGACATGTGTCAGAAAGTCATCGTGGTCGGCTCCAACGACCTGCAGTCCCTGTACGTCGCCAACAATGTCTGCTCGGCGGTCGAGTATTTTCGCAAGCTCGGCGGCAACGTCGGCGTCGCGGGCTTGGTGATCAACAAGGACGACGGCACGGGTGAGGCCCAGGCCTTCGCCGCCGCCGCCGGCATTCCGATCCTCGCGGCGATTCCGGCGAACGAGGACATACGCCGCAAGAGCGCCAACTACGACATCGTCGGCCGTCCCGGCACGGAGTGGGGTCCGCTGTTCGAGACGCTCGCCGCGAACGTCGCCGATGCGCCGCCGCTGCGTCCCAAACCCTTGACGCAGGACGGCTTGCTCGCGCTGTTCAAGAGTTCCGCGGTCGGTCGCGACGTCGTCCTCCAGCCGGCCAGTTTCGAGGATATGTGCGGTGTCGCTCACGTCGAGAAAAAGACGCTAGAAGTGGTCTACGACACGGTTTGAACGCATGAGCGCCAACCCCATGAATCAGGCCGTTCCCGCGATCAACCTCGCCGCCACCCAAGCCGATGGCCTTGGCTGCCACGCGGGCAAGGATCAGCTGCGCAGCGCCGCCGCCGCGGCGGGCAAGAGCGAGACGCTCGCGCGCTATGCGGCCGACTATCCGGCGGGACCCCATGATCAGCCCCAGAGCATGTGTCCTGCATTCGGTTCCCTGCGCGTGGGTTTGCGCATGCGGCGCACCGCGACCGTGTTATCCGGCTCCGCCTGCTGCGTCTATGGCCTCACCTTTACGTCGCACTTCTACGGTGCGCGCCGCACCGTCGGTTATGTGCCCTTCAATTCCGAAACGCTGGTCACCGGCAAGCTATTCGAGGACATCCGCGAGGCGGTCTTCAAGCTCGCCGATCCCGCGCTCTATGACGCGGTCGTGATCATCAATCTGTGCGTACCGACCGCATCGGGCGTGCCGCTGCAGCTCCTGCCGAAGGAGATCAACGGCGTGCGCATCATCGGCATCGATGTGCCCGGCTTCGGCGTGCCCACTCACGCCGAGGCAAAGGATGTGCTCGCCGGCGCCATGCTCAAGTTCGCGCGAACCGAAGCGGGGCAGGGGCCCGTGCAGGCGCCGCGCGGCGGTCGTAATGCCAAGCCCACGGTAACGCTCGTCGGGGAGATGTTCCCCGCCGATCCGGTCGGCATCGGCATGCTGCTCGAACCACTGGGCCTTGCCGCCGGTCCCGTCGTTCCGACGCGTGAGTGGCGCGAACTCTATGCCGCGCTCGATTGCGCGGTCGTTGCCGCGATTCATCCCTTTTACACGGCTTCCTTGCGCGAGTTCGATTACGCGGGCCGCCAGATCGTGGGTTCGGCACCGGTCGGCTACGAGGGCACGGCCGCCTGGCTGGCGTCGATCGGTAAGGCTTGCGGTATCTCTGCGGACAAGGTGGGTGCGGCGCAGAACCGGTTTCTGCCGGCCATCCAAGGCGCGCTCGCAAAGGCGCCCATCAAGGGTCGCATCACGCTGTCGGGTTATGAGGGCTCGGAGCTGCTGGTTGCCCGCTTGTTGATCGAGAGCGGTGCCGAAGTACCGTACGTAGGCACGGCCTGCCCGAGGACGGTCTGGTCCGATGCGGACCGAGAATGGCTGACGGCCAAGGGTGTGCATATTCAGTATCGCGCCTCCTTGGAACAAGACATCGCGGCTATGCGCGAGTTCAAGCCGAATCTCGCGATCGGCACCACGCCGGTCGTACAAAAGGCCAAGGAACTGGCGATTCCCTCGCTGTATTTCACCAACCTCATCTCGGCGCGACCGCTGATGGGTCCCGCCGGCGCGGGCTCCCTGGCGCAAGTCGTCAATGCCGCGCTCGGCAATCAGGCGCGCTTCGATGCGATGAAGGCCTTCTTCGAAGGAGTCGGTACCGGCTATTCAGCCGGCGTGTGGCAGGACGCGCCCATGGATCACCCGCAATTCAGCGAACGCTACAAGGTGCAGCTCGCAAAGCTCGCCGCCAAGCGCAAAGCCGAGGAGATGGGCTGATGCTGGTACTCGATCACGATCGCGCCGGCGGCTACTGGGGGTCGGTCTACGTCTTCGCGGCGATCAAGGGTCTGCAAGTCATCATCGATGGCCCCGTGGGCTGCGAGAATCTGCCGGTAACTTCCGTTTTGCATTACACCGACGCGCTACCTCCGCACGAGCTGCCCATCGTCGTGACCGGGCTTGCCGAAGAGGAACTCGGGCAGCATGGCACCGAGGGCGCGATGAAGCGTGCCCACAAGACCTTGAATCCGAATTTGCCGGCCGTGGTCGTGACCGGTTCGATCGCCGAGATGATCGGCGGCGGCGTCACGCCGGAGGGCACGAACATTCATCGCTTCCTGCCGCGCACCATCGACGAGGATCAATGGCAGAGCGCCAATCGCGCCATGACCTGGCTGTGGACCGAATACGGCAAGAAGAAGATTCCCGAGCGCAAGCCGCGCAAGGCAGGGGAGAAGCCCCGCGTCAATATCATCGGCCCGATCTACGGCACGTTCAACACGCCCAGCGATCTGGCGGAAATCAGGCGCCTGGTCGAAGGCATCGGCGCCGAGATCAACTTGACCTTCCCCTTGGGCAGCCATCTCGAGGACGTGCCGCGGCTCGTCGACGCCGACGTCAACATCTGTATGTACCGGGAGTTCGGGCGGCTGCTCTGCGAGACGCTGGAGCGCCCCTATTTGCAGGCACCGATCGGCTTGCACAGCACCACCAAGTTCTTGCGCAAGCTGGGCGAACTGCTGGGCCTGGATCCGGAACCCTTCATCGAACGAGAGAAGCACACGACGATCAAGCCCCTCTGGGATCTGTGGCGTTCCGTGACCCAGGACTTCTTCGGCACCGCGAGCTTCGCGGTGGTTGCGAACGAGACCTACGCGCGCGGCCTGCGGCATTTTCTTGAAACCGAGATGGGTCTGCCGTGCAGCTTCTCGTTCTCGCGCTGCGCCGGCGTCAAGCCCGACAATGAGGCGGTGCGTAAGGCGATCAAGGAAAAGCCGCCGTTGATCATGTTCGGCAGCTTCAATGAACGCATGTACATGGCCGAGAGCGCCGTGCGCGCGATGTACATTCCAGCCTCCTTTCCCGGCGCGATCATTCGCCGCCACACGGGCACGCCGTTCATGGGCTACAGCGGCGCGACCTACATCATTCAAGAGGTCTGCAACGCTTTGTTCGATGCGCTGTTCAACATCCTGCCGCTCGGCAGCGAGCTCGACAAGGTCGATGCGACGCCATCGCGCCTGCACCGCGAGCTGCGCTGGACCGATGCCGCGAAGCAGGCCTTGGACGACATCGTCGCCGAACAGCCGGTGCTCGTGCGCATCTCCGCCGCGAAGCGTTACCGCGACGCCGCCGAGAGCGAGGCGCGGGCTTTGGGCTTGGACCATGTCGACGTCGAACGTTTGCCGATCGCGCGCCAGCCGTCGCGGATCGAGTCCGAGCCGGCCTGATGCTACGAACGGTGCGCGAATCAAGAGATATCTGCCCGAGGGGTTTTGGGCGGAAAACGTGTCGCGGCGGGTCCCTTGACCGCGGCGACCAATCAACGGCCGCAAGGCCTTTTGTGTGGAGGTGAGAGAAATGGCTGACGAAAAACGAGCCTCGCTGTCGGGGCTGACGGAAACGGAAGCGAAGGAATTCCACGGAATCTTCGTGACCAGCTTCATTATTTTTACGGTAATCGCGATCGTCGCCCACTTTTTAGTGTGGCAGTGGCGCCCCTGGTTCTGACCGGCTTCCTCGGAAGTTGGTTGACCTGGGATGATCAGTTTTAGAAAAGGAGAATAGAAAATGTGGCGAGTGTGGCTTTTATTCGATCCCCGCAGAGCTCTGGTAGCCCTGTTCACGTTCTTGTTCGTACTGGCACTGGTGATTCATTTCATCCTGCTGTCCACCGACAAGTTCAATTGGCTCGGTGGTCATGCGCCTCCGTCGGCTGCCGCGCAGCACATGTCGACGCTGCCGGAACCGGCGAAACCGTAGAGCGGATTGCTGATGGCGGCGGACCAGGGGATACCGAAGCCGAAGAGGCCGGTCTCTTTGGTCCGCTGCCGGAAGCGGTAGTTAGATGTAGGAGAGCACAGCAATGGCGTTACTCAGCTTCGAAAGAAAATACCGCGTACGCGGCGGCACCTTGCTCGGAGGCGATTTATTCGACTTCTGGGTGGGTCCTTTTTACGTCGGATTTTTCGGCGTAACGACGGCTTTTTTCACGATCCTGGGCACCGCCCTGGTCGTCTGGGGAGCGGCCATCGGTCCGACCTGGAACATCTGGCAAATCAATATCGCGCCACCCGATTTGAGCTACGGACTGTCGCTCGCACCGCTGCGCGAGGGCGGCTTGTGGCAACTCATCACTGTGTGCGGGACGGGCGCGTTCGGCTCCTGGGCACTGCGTGAGGTCGAGATCTGCCGCAAACTGGGTATCGGCATTCACGTACCGTTCGCCTTCTCGGTGGCGATTTTTGCTTACGTGTCGCTCGAAATCATCCGGCCGCTGCTGCTGGGTGCCTGGGGTAATGGTTTCCCTTACGGAATCTTCAGTCATTTGGACTGGGTCTCGAACACGGGCTACCAATACCTGCACTTCCATTACAACCCCGCGCACATGATCGCGGTCAGTTTCTTCTTCGCCACCGCCTTCGCGCTGTCTTTGCACGGCGGTCTGGTGCTCTCGGCCACCAACCCCAAGAAGGGTGAAACGGTCAAGACTGCCGAGGACGAGAATACATACTTCCGCGACGCGATCGGCTATTCGATCGGTACGCTCGGTATCCATCGCCTGGGGCTGTTCCTCGCGATCGCCGCGGTCTTCTTCAGCGCTGTCTGCATCCTGATCAGCGGCCCGTTCTGGACTCGGGGTTGGCCCGAGTGGTGGGGCTGGTGGCTGAACTTGTCGATTTGGCGCTGAAATTAAAGCTCAGGGGAATATCATGCCCGAATATCAGAATATTTTTACTCGCGTGCAGGTGCGTGCACCTGCCTACCTTGGAACTCCGTTGCCGCGGGGCACCTGGGTGCGCCAAGGCACGCCGTTCTTCAATCACCTGTTCGGTCGCTTCGGCGACGCACAAATAGGTCCTTTCTACCTCGGTACGACCGGCTTGCTGTCGCTGATCTGCGGGTTCATCGCCTTCGAGATCATCGGACTGAACATGCTGGCCTCGGTGAATTGGAACGTGGTGCAATTCATCCGTCTGCTGCCTTGGCTCGCACTGGAGCCGCCGGCACCGTCCAACGGATTGCACTTCCCGCGTCTGCAGGATGGCGGCTGGTGGTTGATGGCGGGGTTCTTTCTGACCAGTTCCGTGCTGCTCTGGTGGCTGCGCATGTACCGGCGCGCCCGCGCGCTCGGCATGGGGACGCACGTCGCGTGGGCATTCGCCGCCGCGATCTGGCTGTATCTGGTACTCGGCATCATCCGCCCGGTGCTCATGGGTAGTTTCGGCGAGGCCGTGCCCTTCGGGATCTTCCCGCACCTCGACTGGGTCGCGGCATTCTCGCTGCGCTACGGCAACCTGTTCTACAATCCGTTCCATTGCCTGTCGATCGCGTTTCTGTACGGCTCCGCACTGTTGTTCGCCATGCACGGTGGCACGATACTCGCGGTCAGCCGCTACGGCGGGGAACGTGAAATCGAACAGATTCTCGATCGTGGCACGGCCGCCGAGCGCGCCGCCTTGTTCTGGCGCTGGACCATGGGTTTCAACGCCACGATGGAATCCATTCACCGCTGGGCCTGGTGGTTTGCCGTGCTGTGTCCGCTGACTGGTGGCATCGGCATATTGCTGACCGGTACAGTCGTGGATAACTGGTATCTTTGGGCCGTGAAACATCACGTGGCGCCGATTTACCCCCATGTGTTTCCGCCGGTCATCGATCCGGCGACTTTGCCCGGAGCACCGAAGTGAAAATGGACGAACTGAAAAGCTATCGGAATCTGGTCGGGCGCTGGCGCGTTGCGCCCGCGCTCGCCGCCGCCAGTATCCTGGCGCTGGTGTTCGCCGCCGGTTGCGAGCGACCGCCGATCGAGCAGAAGCAAAACGGCTTTCGCGGTACCGGCATGGACACGAACATCAATCCGCGGCTCGATGCGGCGAAGAGCGCCAACAACGAGATTCCGGTCGCCTATCCGGCGGCTTCGCCGGACGGTCCGCTCGCGTCGAGCGTCTATCAAAACGTTCAAGTCCTCAAGGATTTGAGTGTCGGTCAATTGACGCGCGTGATGCTCGCGATGACGCAGTGGGTCGCGCCACCCGAGCAGAGCTGCAATTATTGCCATGGTGCGAACATGGCGAGCGATGAGCGCTACACCAAAGTAGTCGCCCGGCGCATGCTGCAGATGGTCCGTTACATCAACACCGACTGGAAAGACCACGTGGCGAACACGGGCGTGACCTGCTACACCTGCCACCGGGGCCACGCGGTACCGCAAAACGTCTGGTTCGAGAGTCCGACCCAGGGTGCGGGCAAAGGCTTGTCTGCGGGCGACCCGAACTTGTTCTCGCCGCACGCCACGGTCGGCGATTCCTCGCTGCCCTATGATCCGGACACGGAATATCTGCTTGGCGACCGGCAAATCCGGGTCATTGGTGCACATGCGCTGCCGGACCACGTCAATAGCTCGATCCAGCACACGGAAGTCACCTACGCGCTGATGATCCAGTTCTCGCAGGCGCTCGGTGTCAACTGTACCTACTGTCACAACTCGCGCTCCTTCGCGGTCTGGGATTCGAGTACGCCGAAGCGCACGACGGCCTGGTACGGCATTCGGATGGTACGCAACATCAACAACGACTACCTCGTACCGTTGACCGCGACGTTCCCCGCGCACCGCTTGGGCGTACTCGGCGATGTCGCCAAGGTGAGTTGCGCGACCTGCCATCAGGGACTGTTCAAACCGCTCTATGGCGTGAGCATGGCCAAGGACTATCCCGAATTGCAGGGTGAAGTCGCCCATGCGGCGCCCACTGCGGAACAAGCGGCGCCGACGGCAAGCGCACCGAAGACCACGGCGCTCGCGCCGGACGCAAAGACAGCGGCACCGATCCAGGTTGCACAACGCTGAGAGACAGTGGATGGGCGGGACCGCGCAGATAGCGGGTCCCGCCCGCAAGCCAGGAGGCTCTCCACGTGGATTATCTATTCTTGATGCATGACGATGCGCTCACCGGCGGCGACGCGATCGGAGACGATGCCTGGGAACGGTATATAGCCCGCTTGCAACAGGGCGGCCATTTCGACGGTGGCAGCGCCATCGGCGGCGGCGTCACGGTCCATAAGTCGGGAGCGGGCACCAAGCGCATCACGCGCCAACTCACCGGGTATCTGCGCATCCGCGCGGACGGGCTGGAGCAGGCCAAGGGCCTGGTCCACGGCAACCCCGTATTCGAGGCGGGCGGAACGGTCGAGATCCGGGAATTGCCGACCGAATAGCGGGCGAAAGCGTATCGCTCGAGGCTGCGTCCGAGCGCATTAGGGGAATGCCTGCTTCCGGGGTCGACGGCGGGTGACGCGTGCGACACTGAGACCTGATCGACAACTCGTTTTTCCATCCCCTGTAGCTTGCCACCGCTGCGACCTTCTCTCGGCGTAACGAGATCGGAGAACTCCACCCATGGCGCCCGAATCCAACTTACCCGCTGATGCGGATGGCTGCCCTGCTGTCCCTATCGGTCATGGCCATCCGTCCGTCGGAATCAATGATGAGTGGCGTCGCTGGATCGCCGAAAACCTACTGTTGGGCGGCGCACCGGAACATATCGCGGCGGCAATGGTTAATGCGGGTGTCCCGAAGGCCGCGGCCTCCGAGGCGATGAAACAAGCCGTGGCAAGTCCGTATCTGGCGGGTGCGGAAAGGCTCAAGAACCGTTTGGCAAAACGCGAGTGGTTGATCGACACGCGGCTTCGGCTCGAGCGGCTCAGACCCGCCACAGTCGAAAGACGCAGCTATTTGGGAGCGGACGATTTTTTTCACAACTATTACACGGCGGGTCGGCCGGTCATTATCTCCGGGCTGCTGGATGATTGGCCCGCCATGCAAAAGTGGAATCTCAAATTCTTGGTCGATCACTATGCCGAGGCCGAGGTCGAGGTTCAGGTGAACCGTGATTCGAACGCCCTCTACGAACTCAATAAAGCACGTCATCAAACGATGATGCGGTTCGGCGACTTCTTGAGTTCGATCGGCAACAGTGTGAGCAGTAACGACATGTACCTCACGGCGTACAACGGAGCGCATAATCGATCCGTCCTCGACGCTCTTATGCGCGATGTGCCGGGAGTGCCGGCTTATCTCGACCCATCATCTGCAGCTAGTGGATTTCTTTGGATCGGACCCAAGGGCACTGTCACTCCCTTACATCACGACCTGACGAACAACCTGCTCGCGCAGGTGGTCGGCCGGAAACGATTCGTGATTGCATCGAGCGCGGAAATAGCCCGTGTCTACAACTTGGAACACTGTTTCAGCGCGGTCGACATCCGGCACATCGACTTCAGCGCATATCCGGCGGTGCGCGACGTTCGCTTGTTGGAGTTCGAGTTGGGCCCTGGCGATGCCGTCTTTCTACCGGTAGGGTGGTGGCACTTCGTGGAAGCCTTGGATTTTTCCATGTCCGTATCGTTTACCAACTTTAGGTGGAACAACGATTTCACCGAGACTTATCCCAGGCAAACGGCAGTCTAGCCTAGGTTTGCGGATCCACGTGCGCCCGCTCGCGAACCCACTTGGTTGCGATCCATTTTTCGCCGCTCGTAACCGGTGCGCCGCCGTGCAACGTGAGGCGGTCGAGGGACCCGTCGGTGCCGACGTAGGAAAAATACACGGCCGAGCCCTTGCGTGGCGTCACGGATAGCGAGATCTGCGGAAAAATCGTTGCACCCCCCGCCTCGACATCGTTTAGATACAAGATGGTCGTGCTGACGCGCTGCCCACCTTTATCGAGGTGCGTTGCGCTGCCGGCATGCCCAGGGTCGAAGAAATCGAAGTGGGGTTTGTATTCGGCGCCGGCCGCGTAATGAAGGATCTGGAGTCCCTCGCCATTCTCGATGGGGGTCGAGGTCAATTCCGCCAGTCTCCGTTCGATGCGCGATACCAGGGCGTTTTCTCCGCGCATGAAATAGGTGCCTTCGCTGCTGCGGTCACGGATCACGCCTTCTGCGCCGGTTACACTATCGACAGTCGTCGAGCGCGTGAGCTTCGAGCGGCACAAGCCGACGAGTTCGTCGCATTCATCGCTCGTGAGAGCATTATTGATGATGGTCACCGCCGGCGATTCGATCCGCGAGACGACCGTCAATCGATGGCCGGCGATGTCGATATGATTGGCGGAAGCGAGGCGCGATCCGTCTCCGGAGGGCTGTACCGCCGTTGAGGCGAAGTGGCTTCTGCATATTGCGACCGCGGATTCAGCGAAACCGCGATCGAAGCCGTTCTTGACCATGTCCTCGGTCAACTGAGCGGACCCCACGCCACGCCCGATGTTGAGGACGATCCATTGGTCCCATTCGGTCGAGAGGTGAGTGATCCCGGCCATTGTTAGCTGCTACGCTGGTTTCGGATAGAAGGTCTGAAAGTACCACGCGTACGCGGTCTCGATCAGTGACTGAATGCGTGCCGGGACCGCGTGCACGGGGGTTGGGGCGACACGGTCCCGCTGGGTATGCAAGTATTTCATGTGGTAGTGACTGTCACTTTCCTTGGCACCGGCGCGGAGTTGCTCCAAGTCGATCGCAAAGGGTGCTACACCGAGCCAACCGAAAAGATGGCTCATGCACTCCCCGGGTCGGTCCACCAGGTCTTCGAATCGCACATAGTAGAGACACGCTTGCACTGCCTGGGGCAGATCCGTTACCGCATGCAGCGCCATCAGCGGCGACCCAATGACTCTATCCTTCATGAAGAGCGTGTCGGCGCGCCCGAAGCGATCGAAGTCAGCCAGATGATCGATGAAATCGAGCAGAATCGTGCGCTGATGCTGTGCTTCTATCGAGCCATAGATCTGCCCGAGATCGCGCAGGCATACGATCAGCTTTGCCTCGGGTTCGATATGCAGCAGCAGTTCGATTGCACGCAGCCAAGCCCGGCTCTTATCGACGACCATGGGTCGCTGACAGTCGTGATTCCAGCCGCGCAGATAACCCTGCATTGCGGACGTCAGATGCGCGTAGCTATTGGCAAAATCGCCATCGAGTTGGGACAGAAAAAACGAGTCGTCGCTAACCGTGCGCCTGATATTGAGCAAGGTATTGCACAGCGGCGAACTGCGACCATCACATTGGATCTCCGGATGCTGTGCCAATAGCTGGCACAGCAAGGTCGATCCCGCGCGCGGCAGTCCGGTGACACCGACAAATCTTGGAGCCATCAGTCAACTCTCGATCAAGTATTCGTTCTCATCGTACCAACAAACGAGTTCCTTTTAATTAACCTTCAGTATGATTCCCGTCGTTGCGGTGCGACCTTCATGATCACGAGCATTGATGCGAATATCGAGTTTCTCGGAGGTTCCCGCCGGCGGCTTGAGGGCGAAGGTGCCTTTATCCGCATCGAATGTCACCCAAGTGGGTAACGGGGATCCGTCGGCCATCGATGCCGTCAGCTGGAAACCCCCGGTTTGAGTCGCGTGCTGAAACGTGTCGTCCGGCAAGACAACCTGGGAGGTTTGCGATGCACCCAGTGTCAGAGTTGGTAATTCACGTACCGCGACGAACCCTTGGCTCGGGTCCGTGCCGGCAATGCCGGCCGAACCCGGTGCGGAGAGACCGACCGAATTCGCCGAGCTCACCGAAGCCGGTGACGTCGTCGATGTGCTGGATAAGCCTAAAGAGCCATCAGCATTTCCATTAGTGCCGGCACTACCAGTGCCGGAGCTATTAGTACCGGCGCTGTCGTTGGCAGGTACTGGGCGACTTGGCCCATTGGCTGAGAGTGTATAAGCGACGGGGGCGCCCTGGGTCGTTGTGTCGAAGCTGGTGCTCGAGCCATTTGATCCGGAAATCGAAGAGCCGGAGGGCGCTGCGATCCATGCTCCCGAGGCAATTGGAATCGAGCCGTTGCTCGTAGCGGCCCCGTTGCCCGTAGCGGTCCCGTTGCCCGTGGCGGCCCCGTTGCCCGTGGCGGTCGACAAGCCGTAGCTGACTCCGGCGCCAGCATTGATCAAGGTCCCCCCGGTATTCGCCGAATAGGCCGATACTCCGCCCGCTTGAGCCGATGCGATCGTCATCGATGCACTGGATGGACTGGTGCCGCCAGAACTTGCCAACGAGCCGGAGCTGATTTGAGCACCGCCACTACCCGAAGCGGCGGATCCGCTTCCGAGCGTACCGGTCGAGGCAGCGCCTCCCCCTATTTGACTCAGTAATTGGTTCGTCGAGCGCGACCCAGAAGTCAGCGTGGGGGTCGGCGTTGGCGTCGGTGTGGGCGTCGGTGTCGGCGTCGGTGTCGGCGTCGGGGTCGGCGTCGGCGTCGGCGTCGGGGTCGGCGTCGGCGTCGGTGTCGGCGTCGGCGTCGGGGTCGGGGTCGGCGTCGGCGTGGGCGTCGGCGTCGGGGTCGGCGTGGGCGTAGGAGTGGGGGTCGGCGTGGG
>Ga0116231_10005645_pt1 | contig 24495 bp, 20 predicted proteins | sample S1TSphgellanicum_2_FD_89695 | JGI IMG/M metagenome (GOLD analysis project Ga0116231, IMG submission 89695) | Host-associated microbial communities from peat moss isolated from Minnesota, USA - S1T2_Fd - Sphagnum magellanicum MG | ecosystem: Host-associated > Plants > Peat moss > Unclassified...
GTGCATGGTGGGTGTTCAATTTCCCCATATTTCTTTCTGGTTGCCTACTTTTTGATGCGACCATTGAAGTTGGGATTGTTATGTTAGCCAGAGTTTTGTGTGAGAGTGTTCTTACACATCTAATATGCTCCATTGGTAAATTAACTACTAGAGACGTGGCAATCAATGTTTTTTTTGCTCACAAATTTTGTCATTTCTTGACCAAAAAATAGTGAAATTTTCACAGAATGTTGTTTCTTTTCATGTGTCTCAGTTATTTCCCACAACCAGTGTAATTATTTGAATAATGTTGCTAATTTTTGGGAAATTGCCAAATTCGCAATATCACAAAATTGGGGGGAACCACGGTGGTAGCCAATAGTTCATAATCCATTAGCCACCTGATTTCTGATGGGTTATGTATAGAATTGATCAACTGTGTATTTTGATGAGCTCAAAAAAAAGCTTGGAAAACATGAAAGTGAGGTGAAAGAGTAGGTGGAAGAAAGCTCACATGGTTGGAAGGAGGCAATGAAAGAATTAAGATGTGAATGGAGAACCTAGGATTGTGAGAAATGAAGCATAATGAATAACATCCTTGTCTTATGACCAAATATTATTTAAAGTAAACCACTACTCTATACTCTTGAACACATAGGTTTCTAGAGGCCTGAAGAAGCTCGGAACGAGACTGCAAGTATTACCACCCAACTTTAGATGGACTCATATTGCTTGCATCTTTTGTAGCACTACCAAACAAATGTCCACTAAAGAAACATCACTAAACATTTGTACTAACAAATAATTTGTTAGTGCATTTGACATATGTTGAAGACTAACTAACCCAATTCAAGTGTGAAATCTATCAGCTTGCGTACACATGAAAAATAGAAAATAAATTGCTATGCACAACACAAAACTTTGCAGAATTTGACAACTATCATCTTTCACACAAGAATTTTTCAAAAGCTCATTAGCAACACACACCAGCCTACAAATCTCCCTTTTACACTAGTGTAACAAGAATACAAGCAACCTCACCCTGCATGGAAATGCTGTCAAAAGGTGGGAGCAAATCTTCTTGGGTCTAGGCACACATAAACTAAACTTTCAAGTGTTGGCATTTGCTAGTTAACAAATTTTCAGTTCACACACCATTGGGGGAAAATAAAAGGCACAAAACAAATGCACAAAACAAAAAACTGTTGCATCTGTACACGACCACCACACGTAGTCGAGCTAATGCACAAAACAAAATACTCTTTTCCACATACACCACCGCACTAAGTCAAGCTAACGCTCAATGGATCAAGAGCTTGAGCAAAGAGCTGTGTGATATTAAACTTCCCTTATGTTCTTAATGATCTTATGGCTTTTGAGTTGTGAGAAAGTCTAGGGTTTCGGTGACCGGAACAAAATCATCTGGCCTGATTTTGGGCCAAAAATCAGACTCAAAATCTGGCAAGGTTCAAATTTATTTTTTTGGCAGCACAATGAGTTGGAACCAGCCAGAAAATTTGCATGTTCAGGTCCAGTTCTATAATTTGAGCCAAATAATCGGCGTTTGGACAAGCCCATTGCAAGGGTTGAGGGTTCGCCTGGGTAACGTTAACTTGGCGTGGTTGTGGTGTTGGTGCGCTTGCACGCAGCTGGTGCGCCGTTGGCTACTCCGTCACCTCACGTTCTACCGCCTTCATGCCGCCTACTTCCTGGTCTTGGCGTGCGTTGGCGCCGGCTTGTTGTGGTTGTGTCGTCGCCGGGAGCGCGTCGGCGGTAGCGATGGTGGCCCGAAGCTGCTCGACTGCGTCTTCGCTGCCGTCTCTGCGCTTACTGTCACCGGTTTGCTTACTGTGCGAGTGCGGGATTTCTCCACTCTCGGGATGCTGGTGCTTCTCATTCTTATGGTGCTTGGAAGTCATGTTTTTACTTCGCTGCTTCCGCTCTACGTGCGTCGCTTTCACTTCTCTCGTATCAGCTCACACGATTTCGGTCCCGGGCTGATTCGCAGCTGTAGCGGTAAGTGTTGCGGGTGATATGACGCCATGAGCTTGTTGTTGTTTCCAAATTATCTTTTCTTCGTGATATACCAGCTTCTGCTGAGAGATCGGGTTCTGAAGAGAGCCGGCAATCTGAGGTTGTTGTGATTGTGGTTTTCCTCTTGAAGATTCACTGGAGATTAGCGTTTTGCCTGCTAATACACTTGGTGAAAAACTACCAGCACACGCACTTGCGCAGATGGGTGATTCCGAAGAAGATGATGCTATTGATTCGGCTTCTCCGTTGCAGATCCGACGTAAGAGTGATCAGTAACGTTATTGTGTGCAATTTGTTGTAGTGAGCAGTGAGGAGCAATAAGGGATCTTTTTTTTTTAATATCTTTATCGCTGGATTTGTATCGTCGGTGGAGCAGGGATTGATTGCTTATCATTGAGCTGTGTTCGCAGGTGCAGGTGATCAAGCCGGGACCTCCACCGCTGATCAGCCCTCGGCGGAGGACGTTGATGGTTTCGCATCTCCAGGGTCGCGGAAGAGAAGCTTACCTATAGCATTGGGCGAAAGTCATTCAAATGCAGTTTCGAATGCGCAGATGATGCAGGCGCAATCAGCTCCAGGATCGCCGACTCACGAGCGTCAGCAGGCGGAAAAACACTGTGATACACGACAGGTACAAGAAAAGTACCTAATTGCAGCATACATGTCGCTGGAGCACAAAGCATTGATCACACTGTGTTGGCTTGTTCCAGCTTACTTCGTCGGTGTGCAGCTCTTGGGCTTTCTTGCCATCTCATGTTACATCGCTGTAGGGCCTCCGGAGGTTCGCGAGGTCCTCCAACGGGAAAGCGTAAACGCCACCTTCTATGGGTTTTTCTCTACAATCGCTGCGTTCTCTAACGCAGGGATGACGCCTTTGGACGAGAATTTGATCTCGTTTCCGGACTCCGCTCTGCTTCTTCCGATGTCGATGCTGATCCTGTCTGGTAACACAATGTTTGCACCGAGCATGCGGTTCATCATCTGGTGTCTGTATCGTTGCACAAGAGAGGAAAACCCACAGAAACAAGTCTACGAGTACCTGTTGACGTATCCGCGCAAGTGCTTCACTCACTTGTTTCCGCAAGTGCACACCGTGTGGCTGATCATCACCGTCGTTGCCTTCAATGCCATCGATTTCGTTACCTTTCGCTCTCTAGATTGGAATTCCGCGGCATTGAAAGGGATGAGAACAATGGACAAATTGATGGCCGGATTGTTTCAATCGATCAACACGCGGAGTGCTGGCATGAATGTGTTCATCTTGCGCGAGCTTTCCGCCGCCACACTGCTCCTCTATGCCGCTATGATGTGTGTCTACTGCATCTTTCCCACCCGCATCCAGCTGCGAATTGATCTTTCAGCTCTTTCTCCAATTGCTAATCAAAAGTGTAATTTATGGTGTGCTTTGTTCGCAGGTACATCGCAGTCTATCCAGTGTTCCTCTCGCGACAGAACACTCGGCTTGCACCAGATGGCGTAGCTCTGTATTATGAATCAGACCTCTGCATTTACCGGACCAAAAGGTGGGAAACGGACCAGGTGCAAGACAACAAGTTGTCGGTGCAGTATAGGAAGCTACTCTCCCGCGATTCCGCGTATCTTTTCCTTTGCGTACTTCTAATTTGCACACTGGAGACTAGAAAAATTTCCGCAGACCCTCTCAACTACTCCGTCTTCAACATTGTTTTCGAAGTTGTCAGGCAAGAATATTAAGTCCTTCATCTCATTTTTCAGTATCCAAATGAATTTTAAAGCGTGTGCTGGATTCAATATCCTGCTGCTACAATTTTCCCATTCGAATTTGTTCACAGCTGCCAGTGGGTTGTGGTGCGCAGTGCATATGGCAATGTAGGCATGTCAATGGGCTACAGTTGTGCAGTAACCAAGGAAGAGAATGTCAGCCATAGCTGCAAAGATGTGCCATACAGTTTATCAGGAAAATGGAGTGCTAACTCCAAGATCCTGCTTATTGCAGTCATGCTGGTGGGACGACATCGCGGATTGCCAGACAACATCGACTCTGCCATTATCTTACCTCACAATTTAACTACTACCATTTTAGACAACACTTCCATTTACAATCACAAGAAACTCAACTTAGTTCACAACCCTCCTGCTGTCAAGGATTCCCAGTCTTTTCACAATGCCTGTACAGAAGAACTATCTGTGAGAGTTTACTCTAACTGAGCTTGCACTCATATGGACAGATCCATGGAGACAAGACTAAGCAACGTGACGATCAAGTCAGAAAACGTGGTCATCACAGCATTCAACATTCAAAAGCAAGCCATGCAAAAGAATGCAATTGAGAGTCAATTCATCCAAGAAAAAGGCACCTCCACTGCACCCTTGGAAAACCCTATAAATTGATGCTTTATAGCTTTTACATTAGATTACTCTCCAGCAAGTTTAATGCATAAGGAATGAGAGCATAGTGATGGACAAATTCTCTCTACATTGATGATCTCAGAACATAAGATTTCTGAGTTAGAACTTAGTTCAAAATTTGAACTTCATAGCTGGGTCATAAGACTTCAGAAAAGCAAACAAGAGTTTGAATCAGATTGAGAACAGAAAGTGCTCATCCCATAGGAAAAGATAACGAGTTACATGATGTCTTACATCATTAACAAGAATAGAAGCAAACAAATGGAGTTATAAATAAGTTGTTCAGACTAGTCAAACTAGTGGTGAAAGCTGATCAGCTTTGAGTTTTGCAAACTATATACTAAGCACCCTGTTTACAAAAAGAAACTAAGTGCAAAATTTTGTGTAGTCTCCTGTAATAATCTCCCTGGTCATGTCAGAACACCTTGGTAAAATGCAGTCACCAATTTCAAAATTGGAAATAGAATCCTCTGCAAACTCAAAGACGACCATCTACAGAGAAAGCTTGCAGAACAGCTGCTGTTGGTCTATTATGAGGCAAACCCCCTGCAACACCTATAGCAGCACTCAAGGCATTTCCCCCACCCCATTCCAAAAATAAGGCATCAGACCTGAGGGCTACATCACCTTCTTTTCCTTAACAACTGGTGCCCTGGGAATCTTGCTCAAGACTGCAGCGTGAATTGTCTCGTACTGCTTGTGAACCTCATCACCCGCTACTTTTACATAGTGGTCAATCACATCCTTGTACTGCTCATAAATGACTGGAAGTGTGTGGGACACCACAATAACTGTTCCAAAACCAAACATGTCAGTTTTCATCCTTGACTGTCAAGACAAAGGATTCTTTGACAGTTTATAGATCAGGATCTGTCAAGGATAAAAAAATATATCAAAACAATTTCTCCCATGTCAATGCCACCTCCTGCCTGAAGCGACCACTCCTCTTAGGGTTAAGGAACTTCCTTGATTCTAAGAGTTTGCAAGATGAATTATGTGCTCTTCCTGCAGCAAAAACAGAATGCATCTGCTGCACAAGGGATACAGCATCTCCAAAGCTATTGGCAATAGGAGTACAGCAATCCAATGTGAAGAACAATTCAAGCTGCTTCATAAATAAGTGCAAGAAATCATGGTAATATACGTTACCAAACATTATGAGGACATGAAGAAAAAAAATTCAGGTTGCACAGATGGACTATTGCCAGAAATACACTAAAAGGCAGCAATGTGAAGTACCTATCCACATAAGGGTGAGGAAATGGAACCATGACCCAGCTGTTGCAACAAGCCACAATGCTCCAACCACCTGTCACATTCCCCAATTCAGCCTCAGATGCGATAGCATTTCAAATACAAAGTTCTTAAAACCACTTTGGGACACATTACCTACTGAGAGGGAAGAATACCTTGATAAATAGTTTGAAATCCTTGCCAACAGCAATATCCTGGACAACATCCAGATAGTGATTGAGCTGTACACGAAGCCTGCTAGCTGTGCTGAGTACGAAATCCTCTGAGAGATGCAACTCTGGCACAGGAGGACCAGGCCTGTGTGACAACAAAACAAAATGTTGAGAATGACTTCTCACCCACACAAAACTCTTATTTTCCAAAGAATACAAATACATACTCGTCCTATGCTTCAGCATTCCGGTTGAGAAAGCTCCACACATGGACACATATGCCCAAGACGGATCAAGAAGTTGTCTTCCAGGAAACAAGAGGCATGAGTTGCTAAAAACATATAGGAATATAAATGTGTCCCTACATCATCAGAAACGATCAGGATCCAGTACCTGTTCAATACCGATGCCACGTTTGTCCATACAAAGAGGGCACCGATGAACAAGAGAAGGGCGTTGGAGACAAGGGAAACCAAGGAGTACTGCAAGTGCTCCAGCAAGTACCACAATAGCGTCGAACCAGCAAGAAGGGATACAGCGAGCTTCCTTTCCCTCCATAGTAGCACATCAGCAACTACAAACACGCCATAATGTAGCCAGGAGTTAGAAGAGATTTCCAATCAGACATGCTTCATCCTTCAGATACGGAACATCTGCCTAAGAGAGGAGAGGGGACTCTTAGACCTAGAACTCAAGAAAATAATAGAAGGAGGTCTCACTTCGTCCACCACCAAGAAGCTCGTGCACGGACTTCTCCCTGCCGAAGGACCGGGGTGCTGTTGCGTATCTTTCCGAAGGGGCTGATGCTGAGGCAGGAACCTTCGAAAAGCTGTTGAGCACGGAATGCATAGCGTTGGCCGCCATTGCTGAGACATCCGCGTGTTCAGACATGGTTGCAAAGAACTTTCTTGATCCTCTGGAAATCACAAACTATGAAATCCCACTGCAGCATCGTTGATACACGTACAAAAAACAAGATTCCAAAAGTCAGTGGCAAACTCCATGACTCAACCGCTTCAAATCTTAACAGCTATATTACTTGACGCATTCAAATAAAGCTTCGATAGAGCATAGGAAGCGCGCTGCAAAATGACCATCAACGAGTCCTTAAAGCATCAGACACGATGAAAAGGCTTGAAGGACACGACATATCGACAAGCAAAATGGACAAAAAAGAGACTGGGACGAAGCGGCTACGAATGTCAGAAATCCAAGTGAATGCAACCGACGGCGCATCAATGTAGACCTTGCATTTGAAAGGCGCTGGAGCATGCTAGCAATACTTAACCAGACCAGCTCAATATCCAACACCAGTCATCGTGACCACAGAAAGCTTAAAGTCAGGTCTTTACCTTGACAGAAAACAATAAGACACCTCTGAAAACATAATCTTCGTCTAAGTGGGATATTCCTACAAGCAACATTATAGCCATGTCCTAATCACGGCAGATCATCAAGACCAACAACTGCACAAAACCGACAATCTCGATCTACACAACAAATAAGCCCCAAAACCTGGAGAATGTGGGTCTAATCACAGTTCACTACCTCCCCCATTTCAAAGAGCGGATTTGAGGGACATACCTAGGTTGCGAATACGACAACTCGGCGAGAGAGGAGAAGACGTGTTTGGAAAGGAACTTATCAAGCTCGGGCTGTGCGACACACAGGGAAAAGACCAGAAAACACACTTTGGGAACAAAGAGACCAGCCAGCACCAAAAGAAGAACCCGCAACGCCCTCGACCAATAATAGCCGTCCAATGAAACCCCTAGAGCATCTCTACCGTTGAAACGAAGTCCTACCAAACATCCCCGGCTCTACTACACCACCGGTATACATCCGTTTCCACTGTCGGGACCTCGTTCCGACCCTCTTCCAGATGACGGCATCTCATTCTCTAACCGAACCTGAACTCCCGGTCATGGACCACCTTATTGTCGGTCGAACGAAATTTGAATTTCAGCCGTCCGATTCATCCCTCGCATCAAATTTTCATCCTGTGTCCGCAGACTCCACTGTCCGGTTCGAAGATGGGGTCGCGCGTTAACGTCGCCTCATTTTACCATCGCGTCCCAAAACTCCTGAGACCTCGTTCAGGATCTGGTTTAAGTTCACGCCTTGCCATTCGCCGGTTTCGACATCCCGTTCCCGCGCTTTTTGTCGTACCAGTTACCCGGGGGTTTATTTATTACGGGATTTGAATCAGGAGAGTTAAGGTGCCGTCGATTTGAGATCTGACAAAGAGGGACGGCCCAGATGTGCTACTGGCAAGAGTGGGACGGATGGGGTCCGTCCGATTACCTGACTGTCCTCTTGAATCAGACCCAATCTGACGCCTGGGATTTCCTGAGTTTTGAATGTTTTATTACTTTACCAAGTCCTATGCCTTTGTCACTTGGAACAAATATGACACGGTTCTTACATGGCACTATAGGGTAAAGAGTTCCATCGCCGAACACAGGCTGGTCACCGAGCATCCACTTAGTGCGGCAGCCCGCCTACGCTAAAACAATCAAAACATTTCTTATGGGCGTTCGCCCTTTAACCTATCACCAAACGCTTGGTTGAAAATAATTTTGTTCTAAGTTTTTCATATTGCTGACCACTCATCAAGTTTTAGTACTTGATCTTATGGATTTTGGTGGCCATATTTGTAAAAAATTTGAATAAATTTACAAAGAATCGTTTGATGATGGATGATTAAGTAAATTTCATTATGGAAAGGAGGAAACATGAATTACTTTCAATGTTTGGTTATAGGGAAAAATTGGGCCAATTTTTCAAGGGTCCTAGTTTGGTGTGGAAGTGAAAGCTTGATGATAAGCAATTGGATTGAACAATACAAGGAAAAGAAATTTGGTGATGTGGTCTACAAGTCATGTTAAATAGCACACAATTGACCATAGATAAGGATTAGGATTTACAAGAATCCAATGAATACTCAAATCTTATACATTAATTGGGGAAACCTTTATAATTTTGTGCACATCCCATTCTTGCCAAAAACTAAAGGCACCAAATTCACAAGGCAATGTTGCAAATCTACATACATAATTCATTCTTACGAATAAATAAGCAAAGAAATTTAGTATGTTAAAGCTTTCAACTTGTGAGAGAGTTAACCTCAAGTCATTTATCAAGGTTTTAAGAGCATAGGGCTAGACCAGTAGAGGCCAACCAAGATAGGAATAAAGAACTTTAGATAAAAAACACAAGTCCTAACATATTAACAAGAACAAACTCTGCAATTTAGAATAGCCAAAAAAGAACTTTAAGAGCTAGATCAAGGAACTACACGCACTAAGTAGCCAAAGAGGAACTACATGAGTTTGATCATCAACAATCAAATCCTAGCATTGTTAAAGAAGAGAGAAAAAACCAAATTTCAAGGATGGATGCAAAGTGGCATCTAGGAAGGGATGCAATAGATGAATTTTACAATCAAAAGTTCGAGAAGTCTTTATGTTGTCTTTGGATACATAGTTCTATAATTCTTAAGTACAATATATGTACCCATAAGAGAGGTAGATTTCTTCAAGCTCCAAGAAACTGTAATTTGTTATACATACCTACTACTTACACAAAGACAGTTGATCAAAATTTAGTATGGTCAAACTTTGAAGAGTTTTGTGCATCCGTCACAAGTTTCAAACAGCTAAAGGCATATGCATTTCACACTTACCTTAATCTTTCACATTCTCTTTAGATGTGTTTGAAAACATGATTTATGTGGTGGTGGCATTAAAAAGGTCGTGTTTAAATGGACATTAGTTGAATATTATAAACATTTTCAAATAAGTTATTTATGTTAACAATCCTTGGATAATTTTTGGTTTTGTAACAACCTCCATAACATGCAAAATGATGATAAAACCAATTTGTAGGAATTCCAACAAACAACTTGTACTTTGAGCACTTGAAGTTGAACACCTAAATTGTACATTGTTTGTAATAAAAAGTCAACAAAGGTTGGTAATTTTGTTGGTTACACCTTCATCTTTAAGCTCAACATGTAATATCAAATCCAAGTAACAAATTTGCCTATTCAAGTAGCCAATTGAAGCAAGCGAATGAAACAACAAAATTGAAGTAAATATGTAGACTAAGGTCATAAATCCATAGCTAAAAACTCATGGTCACCTATAACTAATGTCCATAATTAAGTATTGCAGTTTTCAAAACATCATCTCCTCATCTATGTAGGGTGGTAAATAGAAAGTTTGAACACAAATAGAAGATTGGACGCATGGGAAATCATTTTGGTGCATAAGCCTGATGGTCATGCGTCAAGTTTTGAAATATTCAATACCAATTATGAACATTAAAAGTCATGATTGCTTTGCATAGGACATCCTTTCAACACATTGAATGAACCAATGGCGTTGCATGGCATTAATGGAACAATGGAACTCACAAGGAAATGTGATGTTTCAATGGCACATGTGTCATTAAATAATACTCATAATGTGTCTAAGGTAAGTTGTTCAACACAAGTTCACATGAGTGATTTTTTTTTCTCATATACTTTTGCATGATTAATAGCCATGAAAAATCCTTGTTGCACAACAAGCCCTATTTTCTTTCTACCATCAATGGTTCCAATTTTGGCTTTAATGTCATCTTCTTAGCTCTTATATTTCACCTCAAACTTTTCAAACATCCACCCAAGTTCTTCATCCACTTGTTATATAGAAACATCATGGATTAAGTCTTTTGCATCCTTGAAATATCTTTGTAATTTTGTTAAAATTTCCCACTTGTTAAACCATCCCAATTTGCAATCCCTTTCCAAGTTTGAATGTAGTTTTGGGTCAACCCCTATATCCAAATTGTGGGATGTTGGCATTTGATTCAACATAATCAAAATGTTGCACATCGAAAAAATTCGGGCACCTCAATTTTGAGAGACATAAGTTTGAAAATTGGGTGTCCTAATCTTTGAGCCTATAAGTTGAAAATGAAGAACATTTAATGAAATTCATAATTGAAACCTACATGGTATTATGTTATCCAAAACCTTGCACGTGACCCAATGTTGACAATATTGATTTGAATGTTTGATTTGAATGTACATAATGGGAAAAAAAAATTAGTTCGTATAATGTCTAGTTGCATATTAAGATGTCTAGTTTCATGTGTAACAATTGGTCTTGCATGTTGTTAACATATTTAAAAGTGTGGTTATAATATTTCTAAAGCCAAGAAGAACACAAGGTTAGTTGAATTTAGCCCAAGTCATTTTAACTTTTGATCCAAGGTTATGCTTTGAATGACGAGCTAAATATTCATTCTATTTTTATGTGCATCATTTTAATTATACATTATGATGGTAGCATTATGCAAGTTATGAAAGAAAAAATTACAATCATGGATGGACCAAAATTGCTTAAATTCCAAAAGTTGGTGAACCATGCATCATGCAATTCATTGGCATCAAAGGTATTTCATTAGAACAAATTTGTGATTTTGTAACTATCATATGCAACTAATTTTCAATTACATGCAACTGCTAGACCCCATAGTTGCATAAAACAAGTTGCACATGATTGGTAGTTGCATACCATAGTATGTATGTGGACAATATATGTGATATGAATTTATACTTTATACATTTATATTATTCTACAAGGGTTACCCATGGTGACATGTGTTCATTTGTGAAGGTTAGCTATATGGTGACACATGGCATTTAAACATTAATTCAATATTCATCATTATCAATAAATTAATAATATTTTGGCCATAAAATAGGATGTGAATAAGATTTTGACATGTGTCCATTTGTGAAGCCCAATTATGTGGTGACACATGGTAATTTTTAAAAGCCCATTGATTGTTTAGTTTTTAATAAATTAGGTATGTAGGTAGGTCATAGGTAGGTAGGGAGGTAGGTATGTAAGTAGGTCATACGTAGGTAGTAAATATGTCATAAGTACATAAGATGGTAGGGTTAGGCTAGGTAGGTAGTTTAAAATAATCTAGTTTTGTGTTTGGGTTTAATTTTAGAGTTGAACCTCTTTCATTGGCCCATCCTAGATGCCATTTGTACTTGGTTTGTGAACAAGACAAATGCATTTACTTATATAGTGTGCACATTTGGAATTTAGAATAAAAAATATGGGATAAAACATTTAATTGCAAATGCAACCAATGTAATTGCAACATACATGCAAATATTACATGCAACCTATGCCACATTAACCTAGTTTACATACTAGCTAGATTAATTATATATTACAGGTAAGTAAATTAAATAGATAATAATAATAATATAATAAAATGATAATACTATTAATTGGTTAATAAATATTAATAATTATAATTATAATTATAATAACATTCTAATAGGTATGACTACTTATAATGATTAATGATCGATAATATTATATTATTACTACTCAATTTAAATTAATAGTTGACTTAGGTAAATAACTAATTTAGGCTAAGGTATTTATAAACAAACAAATGTAGCATATTAGCCATAAAAATATTACCAAAATTAATATTATGTTTAAAATCAAAATTATAGTATTGAAAAATAATAGTAATAATATTAACAATTTAAAACAACAACAACAATAATATTTAATATTAAAATCCATTTAAATTTATATTAATAAATAATTTAGTAAATAATCATAGGTTAACTAATGTTCAACCAAAAATATAATACCATAATTTTAAAAAAATTATAATAAAATTTAAATAATATCTATTAAATAATAATGGACAATGTAACCTCTTAGCCATAGGTGTACTAATATAAATAATACCAATATAATGAAATTAAAATAATATTTATTCAATAATAATAATAACTATTGAATAATAATAATCAAATAATTAGTAAGTAACAATATTAGTAATTATAAGTACAATTATTATATTTATATATATTTAGGGTAAACTAATTTTGATTAAATTGCCTACATAAATATATTTAGTGTATTAACATAGGTATGTATTCACTTAGGTCATGATTTTTATGACACGTGTCCATTTTGTACACTACTAATTGCATGTTAGTTGCATACACAATCAATGTAGTTGCAAATGACATGATCTCTATTAGTGTTTGTTTTTGCAATATTAGTTGTAAGTTCAATATCCATCTTAAGTGTGTAGGAGACCTTTTTGGAAAGCAAAACATTGGACCATTGATCTATAAATGTTTGTAAATCTTTTCTCGATACACCTTCAAAATTCCAATGTACTTTTGTGAATATTTTTGAAAAATAAATTTATGTAAAATCAAAACCAAAAAATTTAAGTTGAAAGTTTGGAAGGTTAAGTATTGTTATTTACATATTCGGTATCATGGAAAAACTTAGGATGTCATTGTAGGACTTGAAACTCTTTTTCTCCACATATAAGTGTTGATTATAAAATATTGTTTCATCCATCTTGGTACACGTTGTTAGTAATGTCAACTCCTTTTTGGGAGGTGTTGGTGTTGTGTTTGATGGCACATAATGTCTAGTTGAGATTTTGTAAATGAACCAACAGTGGGCATCTTGAGAACTAAGTTGACTTCTTTTTCATTGGTTGAAGATGTTCCAATTTTTAGACCTTGGCCATACATAGCTACAAAAGACTTTGCAATGTTTAAACCATGACAATCTTCTCTGGTAGAAATAACAGCTTCAAATTAGTCCCATTTCTTTTTATAAAACAAATCAACAATCTCAAACTCACAACAAATGTCACTTGGTGTATACATGGTTAAGGTATCATGTCTTATTACTCTTATCAATTCAAGTTCAATGCATTTGACATTTATTTTGGTGTCTTTTTGTGTGCAAATATACATACTAATTTTTTTGACACTTGCCTCCATAAGCAAATTTCCTTTAATTTTCTTTTCAAAGGACTTGAAGGCCAACCAAAATGATTTGGATGCTTTATCTTTTGATGGATTTTTGTCATTTTGCAAATAACCTATTTGGATGTCCTTTTCCTCCAAGGCTTGAAAGTAAGTTTTTAAGGTATGAATCCACTTCCCTAACAATGTTTGCAAGAACACATCATCATTTAAATCATCTATGATGAAAGGTTGGTTTGTAGGTTTACTTTGCAGTAGAACTTCAATACGATTGTACTTGTAACTAAAAACTCCATATGCACAATAGTCAAGAGATACAATACCATGTTGTGTATTGTGATTAATCATCATGTCATGGCCTCTTGGTGACAATGGGCTTCTTGATGATGATGGTTGAAGTTTAGATGATAATGTTTGTGCAATTGTAGCTGCAATAATCATCCAAGATTCATTGTCATCAAGTTCTTGTAGGCTTGATGTCATTAATGGAACATCCTCCATTTTTTATGTCAATTGATTGACTGCGTAATACGTAGTTAATTAAATCATTAAATGTTTATTCAATGACCCTTTATGAAGGTATATACATTGCATCAATAATATATATAATTAGGGAAACAAGTTTGGTTTTTTAAAAACTTGTACACTATTGGTCATAACATGATTATGGGGCTAGATTACAACATTGTATAATGATATCATTGAATATGTCAATTGCTTTAACTTTAGTACTTTAATACTTTAGTACCATCAAATGAAAAATGTCTTATATCATTGTTACATAGAATGTAACAACTTAATTTGAAGATGCATATTATCCAATGTGTAAAAAACTCATAAGATTGGAGTATTGACATTTTGGTCTTTCCAAAAGATAACATGGGTTGACATGGAATTCTTTTCTTTCCTCTTGACTTGATTGTATGACAACCTTATGAAAGAAATACAAATAGTTTGCCCATTCATGTTATGCTCTCATGGCCTATTAACCCATTACAAGCCACCATAAGTAAATTAAGATTGACTTCAATGTTTCAAAGTTTGAAACCTTAATTTGAATGACTTGATGTGGTGTTTATAGGTGATAGATTAGTAGGAAAAGAAAACAAGGTAGAAGTAGTTTTGAAAAGGTCAATTAGAACATTGTTCATAATATCTAGTAGTTGCAAGGAATGTTGCTTCCAAAATTGTACCTTTCATGTTGGAGGCTTGCAACAATGAAGGAGTCGATCCAAACTGCTCCATCATCATCACTTCTTGGAAATAAGATTGATTCATGTCAATTACTATAGTCGGCAACATTGATGGCTTTTAAGGTAGTAGATTGTAAAATTGTTGGCAATAATAATGCCATACAAAGTTCATGGCATTGTAACAAATGGGTTAAGCTTGTATCTTTGCTCATATCTTGTTCCACCAACCCTCTTTGTTTGCTTGTAGAACATTCTTATATATTAACCACTTTGCAAATGACTGAATTGGGGCAATTTCATGAAGGTTTTTGCAATGCCAAGCTTCACACTATTGCAAGCATGAAGGGGTTGAATATAAATGTCCACCCCAATTTGTATTACTTGGCAAGGTGATTATAACTACAAGGATATCTAGGGGCCATGTAGTAACCATGGGTAGGGTGGTTGCCTAACTCGAATCCAAGCAATGGATTGTGGCAATGTGTAAATAATTATTGATATCATGTGCATTGATTGTTATTGATTTGGTTGAGAAGAATTATTTCTTAGTGTGCCTCTTCATCAATTGTTGGATCCAAAACTGGGAAAGTAAACAAATGTTTGGCCTACCTTTTAGATAGTAGTTAAAAACACAACCATTTGTGTTGGAGGTGGTGGTGATGGGAAATCTTCTTCATTTAAGGCCATACTACACATGTCGACTATGTATTTAATAACCATAATCCAAGTTGAAAATTGAACAAGATAATTAAAGGCAATTTGACATTAATTGATACATTAAACAATGAACGGTTTACACAAACATATGCCACACATTTGACTTTCAATTTAAATGTAAATTTACACAAAATAAAAATTTTAGGTTTTGAAAGAACCTTTTCATCATTTAGAAGTTATACAAGTATTAAAGCCTTGTAGTGAAAAAATAATCAATTGAATTGGTCTAATTGTTGTTACAAAAAAGCTAAAGAAAATTTATATAGATCGTAGATAATATCTTTAAAACTTCTTGAAGATATTTTTAAATCCTTCCCCAAAAAACCCCAAAATCTTTTTCCAAGAATATTTTACACCCCACAAATATTTTTGGTAGTGATAATAAATGTTTGGCCCAAAGTTGGTGTCATTTAGATTGAAGGACTTGTAGTTCCTCCCATGTTCATTCAAAATAATTTGCTTTTGCTCATCATTTGAGCATGCTACATTTGAACTACATTCAAGAGGATGACACTTGCTTCAATCCAACAACTCACAACTTCAAACAATATCCACCATCAACGACCTCAATTTTTTTGAAAAGTTAATTATAGCCTGAAGATAGTAGGAGTAAATTTGTTCAAGTATTTTAACAACATACTTGACTCATAAATGTTGAACAAGAAATATGGTTTGAAGCAATACAATATTGAGAAGGATGACTTTGGTTCAAAATTAGAAAGTTATACAAGCATAAAACAAGCTTCACCTTGATGACACCATGTAACAAATCATTTCTTATTTGAGACTTTATAGACATGATAAAAGTAACATAAGAGACCATATAAATTTAATAAAGAAATTTTAAGGAAGAGGCAATGTCATCAAAGCCATTCAATAATTTTTTAAAACTTCAAATGAAAATAAAAAAGGTTGAATATGAACATGTTGAGAGGGTTAGACATACTAGTTTGAGGGTTGCCCAAATGAACCTTGCAACAACCAATGTTAAATATGTTCAATATGCCACAAATCGAACCTCAAATATGATGTGTTCCCCAATGATTCAATTCTAAAATGGTTTGAATTTTGAAGAGTTTCTTGAAAGCAAAATACTAAATCTAGGCATAACTTGCTGCAATTAACTTATTATGGTCATTGATGTGCAATTTGTGTTAGGGTCATGTGTAATTTGATGTTTATTCAAGAGGTAGTAGTGTTGAGCACTAAGAAATTGAGAAAGTGAAAGGTTAAGAAGATTACTTGCATGTGAAAACATTGCACGCAAATGAAACTTTCACTCCATGGATTCTTTCATAAATTTATCTATTTCATAGATAAATAAATTTGCATTAGGCAATCTAGACATTTATCTTTCTCTTTTTTTCATCCAAAGCTCATTAGTCTTTTTTTAAAAATGGTTTATACATGTAAATTTTGGCCGATGTTGGGTGGTTAATAAAATCTAAGGACTCGAATTGATTGATGGCTAAAGTTTGTGTCTATTGTTAAGTGGTTTTTTTATATAGTGGAGATGGTTCAAGCTTGTGTCCTCAATATTCTTTCCGTTTTCTTGCGTTCCAAACTTTCGTATTGAAAGCTTATGATTTTGAGTGTGATAGCAAGAAAGCAACATGGACACATTGTCGAATTGAAAAACAATTTCATGGATGGTGTAGTGTCAAAGCTAAAGAAAGACCATGTTAAGTGACAAGAGGGCTTTGTGTTAACTTAATAACCTATTACATTAGGTAAGTTACTTCATTTATCAGTTTAATTGTAATTGTAACATCTCTATTGTCATGTGATTTTCCAATATGTACATAATTTTCACCTAGTATGTGATGACGCACCCCAAGCTTTTTAATGGACTCAAATGTGAATCCAAAATGAAGATAGCGGAAAAGTAAGGTGTTGAGGCACGCTCCTTGGCTCACAAGACTTTGAGGGTAGAAGGGAATGCTGGAGCTCCAAGATGGGACTAGGAAAAGTGACAAGCATCAACTACTCACACGGACCTGCACAAAACCAACACAGGGTGGTTAATGCATAATTGGAGCACTTTTGGTGCTAGGAAGAGCCATGGGTAACTCAGATTCACAAGACTCACCACGGCCCAAACTTGGGGGAAGCCACCACCTTCCCCTTTTATAGTATACTCTATGCCTTTCCACGAGGCCCACATCTAAATGACTTTTTGACTTGGGACTCCCAAATGGGAGTCCCGAAATTGCCAAAGTTGGGACTTTCACGACTTTGAAGCCCCATAACTTTGCAAGCAGACGTTTGATTGAAATGAGGTGTAAAGAAAAGTTGTAGCCCTCGTTGAGAGCTTTCCAATGGTGTGTTGCACGCCACTTGCACATAAGGAAATCGGGTTGATTCCTGACTTTTAGCGGTCAGGATTCAAACTGCCAATTTGACTCCCGACCTTTCTTTAGGCCATAACTTGTGTTTCAAATGTCCAAATGGGTGATGCGAGCCCATTTTAGACATTTACGTTTCAATAAATTTTCAATGATATAAAGAACTCTTCAAATAATAGGTTTTGACCCCTGCGATCGTTCCCTGAAAATTCAGGAGTCTTTCGGGATTATAATTCCCCAAGTGGGGGTTGCCTTGGGAGTGTGAAGGTTCATTCTCTCACACTCTCCTGCATTCCCGGGAGTATAAGATGTGCCTCCCGGGTCTCCCTCTTGTTTCGCCTTCTTGCAAGCCCTTGCTTTGGTCGCGACCCCAAGGTTAGGGTTGCAACATGTGATGACATGTCTTTTTTTTATCAACTTTGAAATTTTGAATTGATTTGTGAGAGAATATCTAACATCTCTCATTTTCTTATGTCAATCAATAAATAATATCTAACATTTTGGTCTGAAAATTTGTGCATTAATATAGATTGTCTTTATGTTTATATTTTGGGCTGGTCAATGTTTTCATTCATAAATACTTATGTTGCAAAAGTAGTAGTTCTCACTCAAATAACTAAATAATATGAGAACATAGATTACATGTGTTTTGGGTCTTTCAATAATAATCATACAAAATAATTAACATGTTGCCATAATTATGTTTACAACCGTATGTTATCATATGAATCTATTGTCCGTTCTAAACAATTTTGTGTTGAAGATGATTCCTTGAAATATTCTAAGTTTATGGAATCATTGGTTAAGAGTTTTCATTATATCAAATAATATATGTTGTGAAATGTTCTGGTTATTTTATTATGTACTATATGGTGCATGTGCTTGCTGCTTCTTATGATTATCCAATAGGTGATGAAGGTGTTAACACATTAGTGATTTGGATTTTGGTAGTTAGGCCTTGGGGTAGCATCATCCATTAGCCCAGGTATGAATGTTCTTTTTTCCTCTTGGCATTGATTTGTCAAATATCTAGCATATACCCATACCCAGAACTATTTGGCAAGAGTGATGAGAAGTGCATACCAGACGATTACCTCCCCCCCCCTACCCCCACAAAACTTGGACTTTCATCATCACAATAGACAAAAGATTTGTGAAACAATAGACAAAAGATCAACGTTTCACAAAGCCATTGTATGGATGTGACATTGTTTTTTGTAGGATTAGCGAAATAAATCTGTCATTAAACCAGTTAGAGGTTCTTCACACTCTTTTAAGCCCTGATGCAATTGGTGTTCAAGATCAGGAGTGGGTAGGAGAGGACCTTGGCGTTCACATGAATCTACACCAGACCTTTCTACATTTGGGGCAAATTTAACAAAAACAACTCACTTCACTTCGTGACAAAACTTATGTTGCAGGAAAAGATTCCAGCGCCATGTGCATTGATTGCTATGTCTGGCATTATTATTTGTCTTGGTATTGTCACTTAGCCATGGAAAGGGGTGTCTACATGGATGAATTACAAACACTACAAGATTTTGTTGTATTTCGGCAAGCTTTGTGCCTACTGATGCAATATAGCCATGGGGAATTCAAACTATACAACATGACAATTCGTATAAATGACCAATTTTTTTTTCAAAGGTCAACATGTTTTTTGTTAGACTGGGATAATGCAATTGGTACTTCGAGATTCTTGTGGATGTCTAATTTGTCCTACTTTGTTGAGGACTAACTATATTTCTGTTCAACATAGAAATGTGCAAGTCTGATGTTGGGATCAAATATAGGATTTTGCAAGTTGCTCATGTAGAAGTTTTGAGTGTCATGGAGGTCAAGTGTGTTATATATTTTGTGGGTTGTGAACTGATTTACATGGAGAACTTTTCTTTGTGCAAAATTGGAGACCACCATGACCATTTGCCATAATTGGGTTTTTTTAGTAAACTCTACCCACAAGTTGGTGGCATCCGCACCACTCACACAAAATCTTCCTTTGACTCAACTCCTATACCCAACTTGCCTTCTTGGCTCTCTACAATTGTTGTTCACCATAATGAAAAGTACCCTTGGTGCCATTAGGTCGAAGGAAGCCATTCCATTCATTACAAAGCTCCTTTCATTGCAAATCTACATAAACTCCCTATGATTTGGATGTATAAAAGAATCTACTCAGAATTAGGTCTCAAACTGAACCTGAGTGTCAGTTCTGATACCTGATTCCAAATAGCTATGAGAACTGGGATTGGACCCAAGGGTCCGGTTTGCAAGAATTTATTCGAAAGTGGGTTTAAGTTCATTTGACAATCTAATAACTTTGTAATAGTTTCCTCCTTGAGATAAAAGTTCAAGATTTTCTATTTTTTTTCATTGTCCATTTTGATATTTGGATATTGTTAAATTGGAGGTTAACTGGAATAGATGCTTCTGGAACCAACCCAAGCCTGAAAATGGTTATTGAATCAGAATCAAAACTACCCCTTTAAAAAAAAGAACAGACCTCAAATTGGTTCTCATATTTGTTAAAAAAAAACAAAAACCCAACCTGATTCAGTCCCTTGAAAATATTAAGAACCGTCCAATTAGAGGTTCCTCTTAGAACATAGGAACTGCCAAACATGGGTTTTTTCTAGTGTTGGGCGGTTCTTAAATACAACACTAGTTCTTTTCCGATTATCAAACTAGTTATATAGGTATATATTCATTGGTTCATATCTAGTTAAATCATCTTCAGGATGATTGCCACTTTAATTGCATCGTAACATTGAAAAAAAACCCCTTTTGAGGGCAATGATATATATTTTCATTTTTTTGGTGTTTAAAGTTTGATAATTCTTCCAAATTCTCTAGCATTTTTGTCTAATTTACACTAAATTTTCTTTTTTTCAAAAAGAAATATTGTTAAAAAATCAAGGTTGAGACAAGCTTGGGCCCACAACACAAGTTGACATGTTCTGTGTTCAAATACGACATGGACTGGGACAAATGGCTTGGGGGCCAAGACAGGGTGCCTTGGGGCCATGACAAAAATAGACCCTTGGGTGCTTGGGCCCAAGAACACTTAGTGCCTTGAGGCCCCCTTGGCTTGCTTGGGGTCCAGGACAAGTGGCCTACCCTTTATGAAAAATGTTTAAAAAATCTTTTAATAGTTACGACAAGGTGGTCTAGGCTCTAGGACACTGCATACCATAGGCCCATGACAAAATGGAATGGACCCTAGGTTACTTAAAAGTTAGAAGAATGTGGCCCATGGTTTAGGACATGACAACAAGGGAATTAGGATAGAATGACCTTAAGTTGCTAGGGGTTGGGATATGATAGCCCAAGGTCTAGGATATTATGGCCATGGGTGGCATGGGCCTACAGAATTGTAAAATGGCCACCAAAGGAGTGAGCTTGGGCTTGAGGTTTGTAGTAGAATATTCTCTGTCCTGGGGTCCCAAGAGAGGGAATATTGGCTTGGGCCTGGGGGCAAACCCCACAAGGGTCCTTTGGACATGGGCTTGATTGAACATCTTACAAATTTTGTTAATGTCATGTCCAACACCTTGCATGGTTTTGTCCCGGGGTCCTTGGTAATCTGGGTCAATGGGAACAAGAATTGGGAACAAACCGTATAATTTCATTTCGTATTTATACATGTATGAAATAACACATCCACAATGGTCATCCATGAAAGGATGGTAACACTATGAAATTTGATTATGGCTTGGACAGTCCTTAAACACGATTTGTTAAACTACTAATTACTTTTGAAATTTTCTAATGAAAAATGAAATATTCCTGAATATTTCAAAAGGCTCTTTATTTTCTTTCACAAATGTTTTTTCCTCCAAAAAAAATATTTTTCAAAATTCAAACATTTTTATGATTAATATAATTGGTGTTGAAACTGCCCACTCATTATTAATTTGTGCAAAATATATCATTGTCAATTTCCTTGATTATCATTTTGATAATATGTTCCGATGACCCCTTATGCATAAGTTGATTTTAAAAATTACTCAACTTGAGAATCACTTAGTAAAATGTCAAGGTTAGTCTATGTAAAAAAAACTTAAGGAGGAAACAAATCTTGTTCTTTTCAATCTATGTGCACATCTCAGAATGGCCAAGTCACAATCTTTCAAATTCAAGCTAGAAATGGAGCTGAAATTGGAGAAGTGCAGCCAAAAGAAAATTCATAGTTCAATATCATAGGACAGGGGAGGGGCAACTTCAGCACATGTTTACTGTTCATAATTAATTAATTTTGAATATTTAATTTAAAGAATAATATATTCCAGAATATTTCAAAAGATTTTTCATTTTCCTTCACAAGAAAATTGATCTTTGTGAAAAGAAAAATTTAAAAAAATGTTAGGGCTAAAAAATATATAATTTGTGCCAAAGCTGCCAAGGTACTATGGTAGTTTTTGAAATTTAAGTTTTCAAGAACATGTTGGGAGGAAAAGTTCATGGAAAACCAAAAAAATCAAGAAAAATTGCAAGATTTCTATACAAGCTTCAAGTAGGTAGCCAAAAAATTAATCTTGTTGCATACCCCAAGCCATAATCAAATTTCATAATGTTATTGTGCCTTCATGGATGACCATTGTGGATGTATTATTTCATACATATATAAATACAGAATAAAATTATATGTTTGTTCCCAATACTTGTTCCCATTGACCCCAGGTTACCAAGGGCCCAGGACAAAACCATGCAAGGTGTTGGACAAGACATTAACAAAATTTGTAAGGTGTCCAGACCCATGTCCAAGGGAATCCTACGGGGTTTGCCCCCAGGCCCAAGCCAATGTCCCCAGTCTTGGGACCCCAGAACAGAGAATATTCTACTTTAAACCTCAAGCCCCAGCCCACTCCTTTCCTGGCCTTTTTGGAATTCCATATGGGGCTTGTACCAAATGATTTTTGACTATTTTGGGGCTTGGACATGGTGGCCTAGTGCCCATTGTAGAACATGCTGAATGTATCGAACATGTCCCAGGGCTCCATTCCACAAGAATATTTTACAGACTACCCAAGCCTAAGCCAAAATTCATAAGGTTACCATGCTTTCACAAATAACCATTCTGATGTAAAATATTCTCATATAAAAACATATGGATCAAAATTATAAGCTTGTTCCCATTATATGTTCCCAAAAACCCTAAGTAGCTTGGGGCCCAAGACAAAACATTGAAATGCTATCTTTCATGCCAAGGGACCCAGCCAAGAGAATCATCTTTCACAATTTGTGGCCAAAGTACTACAGTATCAGTTCAACTCGTTTAAAATTATCCAATACCAGGGCCATACTAGTATGTTCAAAAGTGAATGTCAATCCAACACTACCTTACCCTGAGGTCAGTTTCGTCATTAAATAATCCTCAAAATAGGGAAATGAAATTTGACATGTTGACATGTTGAAAATCATCATAATTATCATAGGCTACACTCTGAACAATTGCATTACTAATATCACAATATTATAATAAATGATGGAAATAATAATAATTTCAACATTAAAAAAACGAATTCATTTATATATATATATATATATATTTATTTATTTATTGATTTTGTCAATGTGGAAACTGACCCTAGGCTGTGGTAGTTGTAGCTCAACAATCAAAATCTAGGACCTGGTGAACCATCTCAACTCCAAACATCGAGCAACAAAATCAAAAGTGAGAATTCATTCCATTGTAACAGGCTTGCCAAAAATCAGGTTTTGGATTGTGAATTATTATTATCTACAGTAGAAAGGTGGCAGGTACTACACTATGGAAGCTGATGATCAGATTGGAGACTAAAGTGTCAAACTCAATTTAATTCTGAGCCATGGGAGTATTCATCATCGCAAAATAAAAGTTTTTTTTTGGTCACTTTGTGTTCAACAAAATTCTAGCAACCATTTTGGTGTCTTTGTATTAGGTGCATCCTATTTTGGCTCAACCCGAAAAGAACAAGTGTAGAATAATACAATGAATTAAAAGACAATTTGATTTGGAAGTTTTTACAATTTCAAAAACTATCCCTACTGGAATCTCTTAAATATTTCAAGATCTCATTTGTGAATTAATTTATGTCTAATCTGATAGGAACATAGGGTAATGTCAAAAAGCTTTTCCTAGGGCTTCAATTTGTGTGACATAGCCATAAAACTTCAACACCAAAATGAGGTACATGTTTCTTCCCCCCTAATTCAGCAACACAAACCCTTTTAGGTTTTCTAATGTTTGACAAAGATTTTTTTGGAGCACCCATCATTTCATTTTCATCTTCTGTGTAGAGTAAAGCTCCAAGGTGGCCATAGTGAACCGGCACCCACCAGTCCCATGGTAACAACTAGTGTCCTGTGTGTAAATAGTTTAGGACTTACATTTTGTGTAATTGTCACTTATTTGTTTAAGTTGTAAGTGTAATATTTTATAACGTGTAAAATATGTAAGTGTAAAACAATGTAAAAAATGTGATTTTTATTCAAAGAGGGGGATTTCATAATGTTTTTGATTTTAAGTCGAAGAAATGGCCCTTTGTCCCAAAAAAAAAAAAAAAACAATCAAAAAATTTATAATTAAAAAAAAAAAAAAAAAAAAAAAAAAAAAAAAATAAAATAAA
>Ga0116231_10005646_pt1 | contig 24494 bp, 17 predicted proteins | sample S1TSphgellanicum_2_FD_89695 | JGI IMG/M metagenome (GOLD analysis project Ga0116231, IMG submission 89695) | Host-associated microbial communities from peat moss isolated from Minnesota, USA - S1T2_Fd - Sphagnum magellanicum MG | ecosystem: Host-associated > Plants > Peat moss > Unclassified...
AAGGCTGATTCAACTATTAATAATCACTACTTGGAGGCTTATAAGCATTCCAATCATTAGTACTAAAGAAAATTACGGAACTAAGGCTTAACTAATTATTGAACTATAATCCATGGCTCACACCTTGCTTTCAAGGGATTTGTGGTCGGGAGTCAAATTGGGAATTTGACTCCCACCCCTTCTTTTGATCATAATTCATGCAAATAAGGTCTAAATGAACAATGCAAGGGAACTTTTAGAATCTAGGCTTCAAAACCTTTTTAATGGTATCCTTGGAGCCCAATTTGGTGTTTTGTTGCTTTTCCAACCAAGTCTCTGAACATTTGCAACTCCCACATGAATGCAACTCCCAAAGTGGGAGTGCACTTGGGAGTCATTGGACTTCATCCCTTGCATTCTCCCCCATTTGTGAGAATGTGTTTCACACCTAAACACACTTTCAGCCTCATGGGCCCTTGCACTTCACACTTTGTCGCGAACCCAATGTTAAGGTTGCGACATTGGGAGTTATGCATTTTATTGAAAAACATTTGTTTGCAATTTTTGGGTTTTTTTCTAATTCCATTCACATCTTCATGGATGTAGCTTGTGATGATAACAACAAAGTCACAAATGAGATCTACTAGGTTTTGGTCTTTAGAAGTCAAGGATTGCATTGGTTGGTCACTACAAGTAACTAGGTATAGAATTGTAGAAGACCAATTATTCAAAAAATCACACAATACCATTATCACACTAGGGATTGTATCATTTGTTGTAAATAGAACACTTCATGTTATTGATGTTAACAAATAACCCAATGAAGATGCATCCAATTTCCCATTGCCAAAATCAACATTCATTGAATTAGGTGATTTGTTTGATGAGGATGAAACATTCTTTCCTTCTTTGAAAATGAGTTTTTTAGGTCTTGGTGTGCTATTGGTTTTTTGTGCTTCTGTTTCCCCATGTGTGTTGAAAACTTTGGCAACATTGATGGCTCCTAAAACATTTGGTGTATTTAGTGTTGTGAACTCCATCAAGGTAATGTTATTCATTTTTAATGCATCAAATAAGTTGAAGACTTTGAATTAAGACACACATGATGTCCCTTTTTTTTTAGTGAAATTCAATAGTGATGTTCTATTTGAGTTCCCATCCTTGTGTCCTCGAAGGCATTTGGGTCAAATGTAAGGAATGGATAGGAAGTACAATGGCCACACCTAGTGCAAAGTGAAGATGACCAACATTGAGAACAATTTTGGATTGGGCTTTTGAAGTAATAGATGTTTGGGCCACCTGCATTATGTAAATGACACCTGCAATGAGTTTGTTTGCTCTAGTGTTCACAATGAAGTTGCTTGGGGTGACAACTTGACTCAACTTCCCATTTTGGGCCATTACACTTTGGGTCCTCCTACCTTCACAATTGGTTGGAAATTTTGTGGTGTTATGCCCTTATGTGTGTAGACCTATAAATGTTACATCTACTATGTTGTCCACAAGTTTGACACCTTTTGACATTCATGATCATCTCGTCCAAAACAACATGTGTAGGGAAGCTATGGAAGAATTGGTGGTTTTGGTTGAAGGGGAGGTTTATTGCACACTTTGTGGGAAATCTTTTTGTAGTTACTTTGTTTGCAAGTAAGTCACTATTATCCCAACACCTATTCAATGAGGACATGGCGACAACTTGATGGAGCCTCTAAAGGGAAAAAAAGTAATGATGGACAAATAACCTCATAGCATCATTCAAACCCCATCCCCCAAATAGAGGTTACATTGATAACATACTTTTACTAAAGTTCAAAAGTCATTACGATTACATTCAAGATAAAAATTTTTAAGACATATTTCATGTAAGGAGGTATTATTCTTTAAGATGTTCATTGACAATAGTGCCAACAATGTGGATTTGGTCAAGGGATGCAATTGGATGGTGTCTGATCATGTCAATTGTGTAAAAGGATGGACCACCATGTGTGTCACATTACAACCCAATTTACTATAAAATCATGACCAATGCTATCTATGGCATGTAATCAAAATCCAAGGAAGCTTGATGTGTCTTGTGGATGAAACTTAACAAGGTGATGCTCAAGTATGGAGTCGTTGAAACTAACTTCAAAAGGTTCATGGCAGATATTGCGCATGTAAATTGGAATGTCATTAGAATTCTTTTTGGGTTTGGAAATCCCATTTATGAGGATGGTTAATAGGGAGTAAACTTGCTTCTTTCATTAGATTCGGTCATTTTATAAACATACTATGTAGTTAATTGTATCGGAGTTCCAAGACGGACATAAGACATTGTGTTTTGAATATAAGAATGTGACATCTTTGGAAGATGACAATGTTTGATATGTTGCAATTCAATGTTGGTGGTATTCCTTTTGGGCTATTAGTGAAAGTGTGATTCACGAGTTTAATAACTGTTGAACATTTAGCATTTCCATGTGAAACAATGGGGAAGATTCATGCTACATGTAAATCTTCCCACCGATATTTTATCAATTTGAAAGTGCATAATTCACATGTCATGTAATTTCTTAATCTTACATCATCTTTTCAACATGTTTGCAAAAGTTCACAATAAAGGAGTTCATAGACATGTCAACTTGTAATTTGTTGGAGACAATCCAGGCATTTGGCTCCAACAATCTAGGAAAAGGGATGCTTGATTGTACACTCCACTTTTGATGATTACGTGCAAGTTTTCAAGTAGAGTTCATTGTACATGGAGTACTTGAAGGATGGTCAATTGAGACAAGGTTCAAATAAGAATGAACCTTATTTATGTGAAATTAGACAATTTGGCAACCCATTGCAAATGACAACAATTGTATCAAAATGCACATTGAGCTCCTCCTATAATAAAAGACATTGCATTTGGAAGGTGAAGAGGTTTCAAATCACATAAACAATGCGCAAATCTTCCCCTAGTGTCAAAGGAGGACTTGCATAGGCATGACTACAATAAATTTTCTCATCAATTCACCACTTTTATTTGCATTGTTAGTGGATTAGATGTAATAGTGGTGAGTCCATTGGAAATGCAAGATGTGCCATTATGTTTTCATGCACAATGTTAAGGAATGTGTGAAAATGCTTGTGATTATGGTGTTTGGTGTATTGAATAGTGTTTTCCCAAGTTCAACTCTATATATTTTACATTGAAAAAGAAAAATAAAATTACTACACCTACTAAATCATACCAACAAAAACTAGTGGCATTCTTGTTCCATGTTTTGATGGTTGGTGGTTTAGCTTCAAAGGTGCCATTTGTGAACTTCAAAAGTTTTGGTTTTGTCATGAAAACTTTAACTATTGCATAGGAGGCATGGACATGAAATATGTAGTTGATAAGCTCCATGTGCTTCCAATATGACTTGTGCAAGAAAGGACAAATTTCGTTCAACTTAAAATAACAATGCTAGAAGAATTTGGTTTTATCTTTTGTGACACTATACCAAAACATGGTTTTCATGATTAGGACAACTTGCGATTAATGTCCAACTATAATCATGAAATGATATTTGAACTTGGGTCACTATCAAAGTTTCAATTACAACCATTATTAGGATTACATGATTATAATTATGACTACACAACTAATACTCATGTTGAACATAGTTGACCTTGTTTGACCAACTATAAAAATAAAATAAAAATAGGAACATGTAGCTAGGTTTAATCTAAATTGACCTAGGTTTAACCTTGGTTTTTTAATCTCTAGATATAATATAATATAATATAATTAAAACCTTTAGGCTTCACCTAGGTTTAATTTGTAGGATTAACTTAGATATTAAGTTTAATTTATAGGTTTACATTTTATGTTAGTCTCTAGTTTTAGCTTTTACATATAACATTTAGGTTAAGAACACATATTTAGTTAGTTTTGGACTTAACTATTAATTTTGAACTTTTCTAATTAGTCATTAGGATCAAGTTAATTTCTATGGAATTCAAAACAAAACATGGAAAACATCTATTTGTTGGATCATTTAGTGAGACAAAACATTATTAATATATATTGTTCCATCATATGGTGACCCTTAAAATCAAAGTTTTTTTCCAAATTTCCAATCTCCACATGGTAATTTGTTAATTCAAGACTTTTCAAAAGTTTGAAATTAATTAAATACATGATATAAATTAATTTTACCTTTGGATGTTTAGCCTTTAGGATTAACCTAGGTTTAACCTTTAGAATAAACCTAGTTTAAACTTATAGGTTTAGCCCACATTTAACCTAGGTTAAACTAAATTTAATTAATCTAACATGTAAGTAGCCTAATTTTTTTGGTTTAACCTTGTTTAGTTCAATTTAACCTAGTTTAGTTTAAGTAGCTTAATTTAGTCCAAATAACTTCATTTAATCTAACTATGCTCATTTAACTTAATTTAATAATTTAAGCCAAATTTAACCCAATTTACCTAGGTTTAGTTTAAGTAAAATAATTTCATTAAATTCAACTTCATATAGCTTAATTTAGCTTCATTTAATTTAGTTTAACCTAGTTTTGTTTGAATAACACAATTTTGCCCTAATTTTGTACAAGTAACCTAGTCCAACCAAGTTAACCTAAATAAAACAAATAACCTTAATTTAGCTTAAATATCTTAAATCTACCCAAGTTTAACCTAAGTAACCTAGTTTATCTTAATTTAGCCTAGTTTAGCCTAAGTAGGCAATATTTACAAAGTTTTGCCAAGTTTTGCTTAAGTAGCTTAATTTTATCAAAATTTTCCAAGTTTAGCCCATTTTAGCCTATTTAGCCCAAGTAACATAGTTTGAAATAATTTAACCAATTGTAGCCTACAAGTTAACATACTTTAGATTAAGTAGTTCCATTTTGTCAAATTTTGTCAAGTTTAGACAAATTAAACATGATTTAGGCTAAGTAACTTAATTTAACCAATTGTAACTAAATAAAAACTAATTTAACCAAAATGATCTTGTTTTGCCAAATTAGCCAAAATAACCTACTTTAACCAAGTTTAGTGAAGTTTCACCAAGTTTAACTTAAATAACATACTTTATTCAAGTTTAACCAAGTTTCACCAATTTTAACCTAAACAACATACTTTAATCAAGTTTAATTAATTTAAGCCAATTTTATTTAACTAATTATTCAAATTTAATCAAGTTTTGCCAAATTTAATAGTAACAATTTTAATATGAAAATAACATTAATTTTTAAATACAATGGTTCTTCTTGAGTACAGAGATGTTGAATTTTTTTGACTTGCACCTCTTGGAGTAAGGTTCATTCAACAATTTTCAATTCATGTAATTTATATTTGGTTAGTATTTTATTTATTTCAATATTGTCCTAAGTATGATGGTCAAAGTTGTCAAAGTACATAATGGAGCAACATCCATCTCATGTAAAATAATTGTTTAAATCAAAAGTAAGTTTAATTTAATAACTAAAATCTTGTCTTCTTCCTCATTCATTTATTCCTTGGATAATATCATATCATAATAATATTTTGAACATTTTAATGTTGCCATAAGGTCTTTTGGTTACATCTATGGTTTTTAATGCACCATTGCATTCAATTGTGATCAAATTAGTACACTAATCATGGGATAGCTTATGATCATGTAGTCACAACCAAACATGTAGCATAAAATTTAACTAAATATAACAAATCATATTATAATACATTAAAAATATTACATATTAAATCTCGTGAATACAAATCTTGAGTTTTAAAAATCAATCCCATAGGTTGGTCATTGTATGATTTATCATCCATAAATTATGGTGAGCTAGTTTTGGTAGAAGTAACACTACATCAAAATGCATCCTAGTTCATTTTGGGTTTCATTAAATTTTGAGTGAATTTGGACATTTTTACCATGGTGAAATTGGTTCATCCTTTAGTGAACGAGGATTAGTTGTTACGGATAGTGAATTGGTCCACTAATACCTAGTGAAACAAGGTTACTTTAAAATGAAATACAAATTTATCAAGCCATTTCACTTGTTAGTTAATTAACTAGGATCATGGAAATCAATTAAATTTAAATTATTTAATATTTAATATTATTGATAATTTCATGATTTTTTTAGCCTATGAATTATTGACACGTGTCACTACTTATATTAGGTTAAAAACTTAGCTTAGGTACATAGGCCATGCAATCAACTTAAGTAGGCATTTATTTTAGTGAACTACATAGGAAAATATTCGGTCAACTTACCATTATCGATCACAAACACACCATTTGTTGCAACCTTAGCCTTGGGTTCGTGACCAAGGCAAGGGCTTGTGAAGGTGCGGGCCAAGAGTGAGCCCGGGAGTCACCTTTCATGCTCTCGAAAGTGCAAGAGAATGTGAGGTAATGAACCCCCACACTCCCAAATGAGCTCCCCCACTCTGGGAGTTGGAGTCCCAATGGATTTCCAAATTTTCAGAGGGCGCTTTCAGGGGTCAAAACTCATTGAATTGAAAAGTTCCTTATATCATTGGAAAGATTTTGGGATGTAGATGTTTAAAATGGGCTTGTATGCCCCATTTGGGTAATTAAAACACAAGTTATGGCCAAAAGAAGGGCCGGGAATCAAATCGTCAATTTGACTCCCAACCATTAAAAATCAAGAATCGCCCTGACTTCTTTGCGTGTAGGTGGCATGCCACATACCGTTGGAAAGCTCTCAATGAGGGCTACAACTTTGCTTTAGACTTCACATCAATCGAAGGTCTGCACTCAAAGTTATGGGCATGCAAAATGGTGGGAATCCCAATTTGGGTGCTGGTCCTATGGCTAAGCACAGAGTATATTATAAGGGGGAAGGTGGTGGCTTCCCCCTTATAGTATACTTTGGCTTCCCCCAAGTCCGGGCTATGGTGAATCTTGTGAGTTCATGTTTGCCCATGGTTCGTCCATGCACTAAAAGTGTTCTAATTATGCACTAACTAACTTGTTGTTTGGTATGTGCAAGTTCGTGTGAATAATTGAATTGCTTGTCAATTTTCTTAGTCCCCATCTCGGAGCTCCAACACACCTTTTTACCCCTGAAGTGCTATGAGTTACGGAGCGCGCCCCAACTCTTTCTCCTTCCGCTGTTTTCACTTCTGGACTTGTAGTGAGTCCATTAAGGAGCTTGAGGGTGCATCACCATTTGTGAGGTTTGATCCCTTGACTTTTTGGATGGAAGCAAACACCCCTACCATCAAGCCACCACACTTGTTGTGATAATGTGTTACATTGCATTATATTTATCAAATACTTTATTTTAAACATTATAAAAACACAAACTTTGAAAACTCATATCTTATTGAAGTTTTGTCCAAATGAAATGATTAAAATTTAATTTAAAAGTTTTTCAATAATTTACATAATTACATTTATTTCTTTTTTAAAGTGTAAAATCATTTGAACAATTTTTTTTGAATATCATTATTCAATAACATTTCAATGACCATTCTTTTGGAAAAGAAAATGTTTAATAAATGGATAAGACTTTTGTTAATATAATAATATATACTACTTACGTTAGGCTACTTTTAACTATTTTAGGGCCATTTTTTTGTTTTAAATTATTTCACCTTACATTATTTACGACTATTTATGGTTATTCTAAGTTATTTCATTTGAGGCTATTTTTGGCTATGTGAAGCTGTTGTTGGTTATTTTTTGTTATTGAAGGCTATTTCACCTTATGCTATTATTGGTTATTTTAGGTTATATTGCTATTGACTATTTGTGGTTATTCTATTAATGGCTATTTTATTAATGACTATTAATATTCATTGTATTAATAGCTATTGGTGATTATTCTATTAATGGCTATTGTTGGCTATTCTATTGTAGGCCATTGGTGATTATTTTATTAGTGGTTATGATAATTATTAGTTGTTATTTTGTTAATGGCTATTGGTGGCTATTTTATTGGTGGTTATTGATGGTTATTCTATTATAAACTATTGTTAGATATTCTAAGCTATATTATCATATGCTATTGGTAATTATTTTATTGTAAGTTATTTTAAATTATTTTTCATAACCTATTATTGGTTATTTTAGGTTATTTTACCTTAAGTCATTATATTATATTTTAGATTATTTAAAAAAATTATATTTAAGAAAAATAATTTATAATAACATAAAGTGTAATGACCTTGAATAACTTAAAGTATAACTTGAAATAACATATACTAACTTAAAATAAAATAACCTAAGGTTAGTTGAATAATTTAATTTAAAATAACTTAAAGTAAAACAGCTATAAGAAGTTAGTTAGGATAACTTAAAGTAGAATAACGTATAATAATTTAGGGTATAAGTTAAAATAATTAAAGTAGCTTAAAATAATATAGGGTATATCATAAAGTAACATAGGGTATTTAAAACAATAACATAAAAGGAAACCTATTTATCACAATAAATTATAATAGTGAATTATGTCAACTAATAGTGAAACATTATGTTCACATAATGATATTATAGTGAAATAACTTTAACCAGGGTGAAATCACTAAAATGCAATGAACTATTTCATTTTAAAAGTCCCATAATGATTTAGGTTAGTGAATTACACCCACTTTTGTACTAATGTAGTCCCAACTTCTTTATTAGATCTTCAATGATTATGTTGATTCTTGAACCTTTATTTAGTCGAACAAATCTTCCACTACATTCTTTTCCACATGGATTTGAATCACTACAATGTGTGCATCAACTATTGCTACATTGATATCCATAATAACCACAACTAGGGCCAACTTGACAAGAAAATCCTTGGGTACTACTAGATCTAATTTAACTTGTAGATACGTCCTTAAATCAAGTGTAATTTACAATAATTACCCAAAAGTGAATGTATACTTACTATCTAATAATTTTTGCCCAATACCTTGGATTGGTTGAAATATAGTAGGTTGAGTTGGTCCCTATCTTTTGTTGTCATCTTTTATAGTAGGCAATTTCTTTTCTTGGGTGGGTAGGTTTGCCCATTTGGTATTCCATTGTTGAACTCCTTGAAATATTAGGTGATAATTTCAGCTCATCTTTCTGCAATTGTGGGATGGCATATATCTTGAACTTCTAAATTTCTTTTTCCTTTGTTTAGTGTAGGGGTCCTTCCCCTTGATAGGTTCCCATTCTTGGAATGGGACATCCTTGGGTGTCTTATTTCTTATGGTTACTACAATAATGTCCATGTTGATTAGTTACAACTTTTCCTTTTTGGCCTCTTGTGGTTGTATTGATGTTGGGGTCTACTCTATTGCCAAAAACTAACATTGCTTGGAATTCCACTTGATTAGGACAATTTTGAGGATGAAGATCTAATTGCTTGCAAATGAAAAATCCATACCACTAGTTAGTAATATATCCTTAGTTAAATTTTTCTTGTCTTTCTTCTAGTTTGATTACCTAGAGGTTTGAGCATTGACCTCATGGACATTTACAATATCCTTGCCATACTCTTGTAGCTTGTTGTTAGGATTCTCTAGATTGAAGTGGCAATGTTCCTTACTACGGCTACATTTTTTATAGCAAAATTGCATACCTCATTAGTTTTCTTTGCATTTGTCCTCTTCTTAGAGATATTATGTGCATCCAATATGTTAGCAAGGTACTCATCTTTTTCATCCATCTCCTCACAAGTTACCATAACCTCCTTTTGTTCAATTAGGGTATCCTATGTCATGCATGTACTGGCAATGTGCAAGTATGGTTCAAATCCTACTATGAATACAATAGTCAAGAATTTATCATTAACCTTATGTTGCAAGCAGTTAGCCAATTTGAAGATATGCTTGTAATATTCCTCCACCTTTTTGGTATGCCCTTGATTAATGGTGCATAGTGTTGTGTACACCTAGTCATCATTTTGCACCTTTTGGTAGTGCTTTCAAAACGCTTGCTCCAAATATTTTTGGAAGGTATACCAGGGATGACTTTGTAAGTAGTTCTCACCCCATTTTGAGACCTTATCATGTAGTGTATAGCTAAACATGTTTATAATGGGCTTCTCTTGCCATTCTCCATTAGCTTGTATAACTTGTTGTGATAATTTGTATTTGACCTAGGTTCATAGTTAGGGTACTACAATGCTTTCCTAGGTGGATTACTATCCACATGAGTTAGTAGTGTTAGACCTATTGAAGGTGGCACTAATGTAGTAGTCAAATACCATGGAGGATAAAGTAACCTTCTTGAACATTGCTACCTAATCTTGTAGGATCTAAAGATCTCTTGGGTATTGCATACTAGTCATTTCTTCAAGAAGGGCTTAAAGGGTTGTTTGCATCTAGCAGGTGGCTAGGGCTGGTCCACTTCCTTCAACTACCATTGTTGCCTTCCTACTTGTTATATTAGGCTAATATTATGAGTATAGGTTGGGTATATTGTTGTGTACCTTGGGCCACAGTGAACCAGCACCCACCTGTGCACCATCAAGGATGGATGATGTAAATAACAGCCCCTACCTACCTACTATGTTTAATTATCTACTTACCTATTAGTCCCCTATTTTCTTACCTACTCGTCTATATGTTAGACGTACTCCTTATGGAATGGGGTACGAGGATGATAACTGGGTTGTAATTCAGTTGAGGCTCATCCATAACTGAATCATACAGGCATCCAGTGGATGGTGCATTGGTGGGTGATGGTTTACTGTGGCCTGTACGTTGTATTGTTGGGGTATTTGGTGTACCTGGTATTGAATTTGCATAACTTTGCAACCTTGCATCCAATGTCACTATTGTGGTTGTCTTTCTTGTTGACAAGCTATTATGTACCTTGGTACTGGAATCATGGTGAGGCCAACAATTGTGATTACAATAGAAGCCCTCACGGAGGTTACTCTTTGTATATTTTATGAAGCATGTGAGATAATCTATGCATCAATTTTTGACTCAAATTCATGAGGGTTATTGATTGTTGCTTATGTTTCCTCACCTTTGTTATGCTTTGTTGCAAGGACAATGTTTTACCTTTGCTTGTGTTGTGTGTATCTCTAGTGACAATGTAGCTAAATCACATAGGGGATGTTGTCTTGGTGGCATTATTATAAATCATGGTTTTTACATCTTTTTATTTATTGAAAATTCAACCATAATAGACATCGAACAATTTTGGACTAAGTCATAATAACCAATCATTTTTATTTCAAGAACTTGATTGAGTCTATGTTGATTGAGATGATTAAAATAACTAGGTCCAAAATGATTGACATGGTTGAACTACTAGTTGGAATGGAAGGACTAATTTTAAAGAAATATTAATTTAAAAAAAAGTAATAGCATTCAAATTGTTGATGGACCATTGTAATGTGTTGGAATCAAGACTAGGGTCTTTTTGGGGGGCTTTTTTAATATCAATCTATGGACATGTCCAAAATGTTGTTGCCTTGGAATCGAGACTCCAATGCCTCAAATTTATTTTTTTGGGGGGCTATTGCCAATCAATTGCTGAATTTGTCACCGATTGTCAAAATTGTGATTCATGTTTGCTAAGCATTGAGCTATTGCATCCATTACTCTCTCTTGCTAAATTTTGAAGGATGCGCATGCAAGGATATTTGATCGGGAAGTTGTAGCTTGCATACCACTAATGAAAACCATTGGATACATGAAATTGGAATTCAGACAAGAACCATGTAGCACAAGGTATTTGGAATTTGTACGATTTAATGTGCCAGTATTGAATGTTGTAGAAGGAAGAGTATGTCCATTGCATAGAACACAACAAATGAATAAGCTTAAAAATTTGTCATGTTTATCTTCATTTTGGTCACAGTCCAAGTGGAAATATTTAGAGGAATACAATGATTTATACACTCACAATGTCATGTGCATGTAGTTTTGGAAGAGTCTTAAGGCTAATAAGGTAATATACATGCTTCCATATGACTCTTCCACCTGGCAAATGCCGTCTACTTACAACCAAATGCATTGAACAAATGAAATATAAGGACAAGAAGACTTGATTTGACATTGAGAATAAAACCAAATCAACTACCAGTAGGCTAGTCTCAAAAGGTTGCAAAAATGACTATGTTTTCACAAGGAGGCCATTTTTTCATCCTCAGTAAATTTGAACTGGCACTTCTATTTGATAAGATTATGCATTCAAAAGAATTTGCACATTTGGCTTTTGATGTTGTAGAAATCTATTGGTAGCAACTCCTAAAAACATGGTGGGCTGTTTATGGTAATATTTGATTATATTCAGTTCTACCACCATACATCTAGAAAGACCGGAGACATGGAATTGGTGTAGTAGACATAATTTGTACATGACATTTGTACTGCACCAAGAAGTCATAATTGACAAGAATATTATATGCACACACTAGAAAGACTACCTATTATCTAGAACATTTTGGTGTAGTAAAGAACTCTCCGAAGTGAAAATATGTGATTGGCAAAAGAGTGCTTGCTCATAAGTAATACAAATAAACTTCAGTAAGAAAAAACCTTAAAGGTAAGTGTCCAGAGAGATTGTATAGTGTACAAATGGTGCAAAAGAGTTTTTGCACCATATAAGGAATGTATGAGTAACTGTTCAGATTCTAAGGTACACTTGTAAGTACTGAATGCCACCATTGGAGCTGTGCATGACTCTGTAGCTATGAGTGGAATTACTGTTATCTGGAAAGCAGAATTCCATAAAATAGCTTCAACCTAATGTAACTACCATGTCAAGGAGGTTTTCATGATCATTTTCTCTTGTGCTTTAGAGAACAAAATAGAATGTATCTAAAAAGGACGCATTATAACATTTTTCATATGGTAAGCATCAAGGCTCCGCACAGTGATGGGGATAGTGCCATTGTTGAAGAGATAGAGGTTTGCAAGGTTGTCAATGGCCACCTTTGGATACACCCTTGAGGTGATTGTGGTTTGTCCACCTTGCACAAAGCTTTCCACTATTGATCGGTCAACCTGAAAACATCCAAAACAGGTTCCTGTTAGCCTTGAACAGAAAAAAGAGAAAGTATTCCAGATTCAAACAAGATGCAATCTTTTTTACATATGCAGGACTTTAAAAACATAGAGATGCCCATGGCTGCAAATAGCATTCAACATAGTATGTAATAAAACACTCTTGTAATGTAATCCCAACAGAAACAAGAAGAGCCACTTCAAGTAGTTTCATCAGCAAATCAAACAAATGGTTTGAAAACAGACTAGGAGTACACATTTCATTATGAGAATGAGGGAGGAGAATCTCACAAGTACACGAAGTAACAGAGAATCTTCTGTTGGCGAAACTGTCACCTTGCTGCCATACACTGTGTTGTCAATGCCAGGTAGCAAAGATGATCTGCATGGCAGAAGTGCCCACAGTCAGTTCTCTTCCTCTCCATTTTCTGACAGTTTTGAAATAAAATGCCTTTCAAATGTCCAATAAGGCAGTGGGGCCAAAGCATAGGGAAGACCCACAAACAGTTTAAGCATTTTTACACAGGCAGTGGAGAAAGGACTTCAATAGTGGCAAGGAGAAATTGCTGGTACTGTGTGGACGTCTAGTGCCAAAAAATGGTAATAGTTCCCTTTAGCAACAATTCATTTTCATGTAGTGTTTGTTGGCTGAAACAATCTGAACATGGGCTGATCTTGAGAGAAAAAAACTGAGTTCTTTGGAATTAGACCACACCTGCTTATGTCACTGCAAAATGTTGTGGTCCATTGATCATCACTTGTCTGCAAAATGTAGAAAAACAGAGCTGTTTGCTCTTGAAAGTCATTGTCTGTTAAGACAAGCAGTCCAAATGGCCCCAAGATGCCACGATGTGCAGATCCACCCTGACTGCAATCAAAGTGGTTGTCGAAGGCTGCTGTTTCTAGAACACTCACAGCTGATATGTCCGGGTATTCAAAAACTACCTCCACATCCAACTGCAAATGTCCCATTGAATTGGCAACAGAGAATCAATCACCAAACTCTTGAACAGTTTGCTGATTCAAGAAATGATTGCACAATTCTTTCAAAACTAATGTACAGTACAAGGTCTGTTTTGTGATGCATAGGTTTGACCATTTTGATGCAATGCAAGAACACTCTTCAATCTGGACATTTGAATGGGATGCAAGAAAGCCCTTCTGATCTGGACATTTGTGCTCTACCTGACCACCTGAAGCACGTTCAACTTCCACAACAGCACCTGCCTCAAGCTTCACATCTGTCTTTGACACTTTGGCCCCCCTCAATGCATTAATTTCCTCAATGGGCCACTGGATAAGGTTAACACCTGTCCTACTGTCCACAGCAAGGGACCTTGGAACTCCCTGCAGAAAAAATAGCAAACAGAAGATGGATGATGAGAAAGGAAATTCCTCAAGTAGCTGGTATCTATCACCAACCAACCTTTGACCCATTCTTTCAATCCCAGGTGCAGCTGCTCCTTCTCGATGACAATCAGTGGAGGAAGGGAGAGAGGGAAGGCAGGAGGGAACTGTTGGGATCTTACCAGAACAGATGACCAGCCCTTTTCGATGTCCATCTGCATAGTGTCAGATTCGTTCACCCACCCCCACATAATATTTCTGTTCTTGACAGGGTCATACATGGATTTGGCAGCATAGTACTTTCCACGGTCTAAGCGGAATCCATGCCCAATATCAAGCTTCCGATCAGTGGGGATAAACTTCCCAGCAACCTCGTCATATGTGCCTATGGCATAGTAATCGTGGGCCTCATCATTGACACTTGCTTTGAAGACGTATGTGTCAGGAACTTCTCCAGAGGGGGGTGCATTATTATAACCCACTTTGAAGAAATCTACACACTCCAACATTCCCGTTTCAGGTGACTCATACAGCAGTGACTCTTGTAACGTCCAATTGTGCAGATCCGTGCTTCGGTACTGGAAGGCCACACCATTAGTCCCATTCTTGCCACCCACTGTGAACATCCAACTGCCGTCACTCTTCTGCCAGGCAGTTGATGGATCCCTGAAGTCCTCCTCACTAACACTTGCAGGGTGTGTTGCTATGGGATTGTGGTGCACTTTGATCCACTTTCTGAGAAGTGGGTCTGAAGGGTCAGCAGGCACTGCCATGTTTTGCATCTGCTTGAAATGTCCATCTCTCTTGGCTCCTTTGTTTACTACACCTACAGCAGCACAACAACCCAAAAGAAAAAAAAACAAATCCATAATAAATTTATAGTTATGAGCTCAAAGACCAGATGAGAAGAGTGTGATTAAAAAGACACCAGATGTGTGATGAAGAAGATTTTTCAACTACTTTTGCACTAAGCTGCTCAAGAAAAGACGTGTGAGCTCGAAGTACTTACCTGTGTAGAGAATGAAGGGGACACCATCAGGTCCGATGGTAGCTGAGCCTGACCATACTCCCTCCTTATCATACCACTGGTCAGGCTCCAAAGCATTCTCCAAGTAGAGCCAGTGAACAAGATCTGTGGAGACAGCATGAGCCCAGGCGATGTTGCCCCAGACTGCTGCAAAAGGGTTGTACTGGTGGAACAAATGGTAGTATCCCTTGTAGTACATGGGAGCTGCAAATAATGCCCACACACTCAAAAGCTGGATTCAAACTCAAAAAATCCAAAGAGAGAGACAATAACATGTACACCCCAAAGACCTCAAAACCAAGGAAAGATTTGGTGATAATTTCTAATACAGTGTCATATTAAAACATTGATCATCACTGCAAGATTGCAACAACTTTGACGGAATTGCAGTTCTCTTAGCGGAGGTTTCAAGATGCAACAAAACGGTTGAAGCAAGAGGGATTGACATCTTACCATTCGGATCTGCGGATCGAAAGCAACAAAAACAGATCGCGTCCGACCAGAAACATGTGATCACATGGCAAACAATCACGTCCCACTTGAAGCATCAGTGTTGAATCTGCAGAGAAACTTCATCTCGCAGTCATCAATCAACAAACTGTCTATAGCATTGCCGCTCTCGCGGCCGCAGATCCAAAAACAAAAATCCAAAGAAATTTTCGCTGGGAGATCGATCCGACGCCAGTTTTTGCTTACCGTTCATCCAGTTCTTGGCAGGTTGGTAATGGAACGAAGTCCTATGCGGGTTCTGCAGAGAGGGATCGTCCAAGCGCTTGTGAACAGCTGCTTCGAGCTCATTACAGGACAACAGCCCGGGGGGTGCTACTACGCCTCCTCTTCTCACCAGTACGTCAATGCGTTCGTACAAGCTCACTGTTCCGTGCAACGCCACTATCAAACAGCAGAGAGTCACCAAAACCGTGGACGCTATTCTCAGCGATCGTCTACTTCCGTCGCGAGAAAAAGCAGTCGCCGTGGTCTGATCTGCCGACTCCGCCAAGCGCACGTACTCACCACTATCCGCAGTCGCACTGCTGTTGCTGCCAGGAAGTACAGCTGATCCGCTTTCAACGTCCACAATCAATCTCTCTTTGCAGGATCCCATCTTCCTCTTTCTCCAAACACAAAAGAAAGAAAACCGGCAAAGCTTCCAATTGGCAAACTCTTGACTATCAAGAATTTTCCTACTACAATGAAGCAATCAACAAATCCTCGCAACAAACAAAACAGAAACAACAACAACAAACGAGACTACGATACTCTCTATCTCTCTCCTGTCTCTCTCCTCCACCAAAACTCCAAATCACCGACAAAAACGACCAAAAAAGAGAGAAAAAGACGAGGCGTCTAGATCCAGCTGCAAAGCAAATAACTAACTAGTCCTCATCCAATCGTTAAAACACAGCAGGCCACAAAACAACCAAAAAAAACTCGTCAAAACACAGTAGCAACAAACAACCCAAAAAAAAAAAACTCGTCAAAAACTTTGTGAAAGAAGTAGACACTACACACATACACACACAGACAGGGAGCTAATGGGGACACGAGAGAGAGAAGGAGAGAAGGAGAGGGAGAGACGAAGCGAGTGCAACGAGACAATGCGGAGGAAATGGGTGACAATGCGGAGGAAATGGGTGAAAAGGACGCAATAAGAGCAGAGCAGACGCCAAGGAAGATGGGAGAAGCAGAACTTTATACACAAACTGAAATGCAGCAAACTTTTAAGGGGAAAAAAAAAAACGCTTCTTATTAATAATATAAAATCATAGGTACACTCTTAGTCTCTTACTCCCCCTTTTTTTCCTTCCATTTAAGACTAGGCCCCAAATTTAGGACCATAATTTTCATGCCACCAATGAGAAGGCCTAACATGCTACTCAGGACGGTTTTTTTTTTGGTTTTGGTGGGGCTTTGGACTTTGGTGGTAGGGATTCTTTTGTTTTTATTTCTTGTTCCCAATGTGTTCCCATCGAGTTCTCAAGGGGTTCTCTCAATGTGTCCCTCTATAATGTTCCCCAATTTCACCACACTTTTATGTCATATGCTTTGCCCAAAAATTGTCCTCTTTTCACTATATACCTGGGCCAAAGGGAAGGCACTCTAGATTTCTATCTGGAGAGTGTTGGATGTTGTTTTGGGAGCCTTCGAAGGTATCTGTTAGTTTTTTGCTTTTGTTTTTTTTTGGGATGATGGGCCAATCAAAATGCAAAATTGCATAAAAATGGAAAAGTTGACCTTCAGAGGTACCCGTCTAATTTTTTAAAACATGAATATACTTTCAAGATAGAAATGTAGAGTGCCTCCCCCTATGGCTGACTTATTTTGTGATGTAATATTTTTCTTAGAAATTAGTTGGGGGTGCCTCCCCAAGTTCATAGTTAATTTTAAGAACTTTTTTGACAATGAGTTTCTTTGATTGGCCCATCAGAAAAGAATTCTCCAACTTTGGAAACTTCTGGATATAGAAATATTCTTGTCTACCTATATTAGGTTCCAAGAGGCCAACATTGGGCAAAGCATATGGGAAAAAATTAAGCTGCTATTGGGAACATGTTGGGGAACACAATGGGAGCTTGGAAAACATGCTAAGAACTTGATAAGAACACATTGAGAAATTTTTTTTAAAAAAAAATTCCACATTTTCTCTCCCTCCCCAAAAGAAAAAAAAAACAAGGCCCCTTTGGGTGCATGCTAGTTCACCTCATTGGTTGTCCCAAGAATTTCTATGCCTAAGTATGTTCTTTATTAATTTTGACCTAGGTTAATGGCAAGGGCATGAAATGTGTGAACATAGTAGGTGAAAAGAAGACAAGTATGGGCAAAAGATATGCCATAAACGTGTGGTACTATTGGGAACATATTGTGAACTTTGGGAACCTTTTGGGAACACATTGGGAATAGAAAAAAACCCCAAAAAATTCCCCCCAAAACCCTAAACAGTAAAGATTGAACAGTACACACACTGAGGAGAACATTTATATACAACACGTGAGCCAACCACTGGCCAATCAATAGCACAGAATGTGAGGCAAGAGTCAGAATAGTGTGAAAAGGGATTTGTCCATGTAAAACTTTCACCTATTTCGTAAAGTTTTTACATGGACAAACCCCTTTTCACACTATTCTGACTCTTGCCTCATCCATAAAGTGGCTGCTGCCTCTCTGCTTATACAAAACTTGGCTTGAAAGGAACTTGAAAGTGCATTTCCCTTTCTTAACTATTAATGCAAAAGTCTTAGATCCCCAGTGACGCAATTTCCTTTAAAAAATCATATATATATATAAATTAATTTCATTTAATTTCATTTTCCTCACCACGTTTGACTGTGGGTATCTGTTAAAAACTTATACACAAAAGAGTTATTTTGTAAAGTGAAGGAAACTCAACATTAGTACCCTAAGTTCGGTCATTATGGGGTGAGATTAAAAAAAATAAAATGAAAATACATTGTAATTAAATGAGTAGTGCAAACATGATTGAAACTCAAATTAAATTGAATTTGGTGATACTTGAGTTTTAAGTTGTCTTTTTCTTAAAAAGCACTTTCATTGTTATTGTGTTTATTATGCTATAATTATTTCAAATCTTATCCATTAGATACAATGGTATTCAGTTTCACCCCTACTTCATTAAAATTATTTTATTTTGTGAATAGCAAGGTTTGAAATTGAAATAGGGGGTGAGGGGTGAAAGGGGGACCCAAAGTGAAGATCACTTACGGATTTCTCTAATATAAGTTACACATTTTGTGCATCTTTCTAGTGGAAAAAACTGTTTCTTGTTGATTTTGGTAGTGCTAAAAAAATCAAAATTAACAATTATAACATATATTGAACATCCTCTATGCCTCATTTTGGTATAATATATCCAACTTAATGACAACCAAACTTTATGCATCCATTGACTATAAAATTAGATAATTGTGTTACTTATGTATTTGCTCCAATTCAAATATCTAAGAATTTCATAACTTGAGACTAATAAATCTCCAAGTTCTAGGCACATGCATTAGAAGCAAGTCCTCTTCTTGTAGGTCATGAGGATGACAAACAATCAAGAGTTTTGGTGGGGTAATGAATTCAAGAAAACTCTATGTTGTTGGGTTTTCTAGTTGGTTCTTGGTGTGAAATGTGAACCTGAGTTTCACCTCCATTTGCATTACACATGACATATGGGGAAACAAGGGGTGTGTCACACTGTGGCCTTTGCCATTTACATTAAAAAGTTTCTTAAGGCAAAAGAAGAATTATGGAAACTCAAATATTTCATCATGCAAAAATATAATCTTCAAAAAATCCTCTAGAAGAAACCAAAATCCTTGAGGCTATTATAACTCTATAACTAATCTCTTAAGTTTCAACACAAGCCAAAATATCATCTTTCAAAAACCCTCATATAAAAATAGACCTATTACCTAGGGGCCAAAATCCATTAAAGCTACTATACTCTATAATGAATCTAAACACCATATTCTTGCCTTGGTAAGTAAGGACAACAAATGACAACATGGGACTCCATAGGCCTACTTCTTCTACCTATTCATAATAGGGTTTATAGCTAAACCTTTTGGACTGTGAAAATCCCTCCCATGAGGCAGGCCCGTGCAGTGGGCCCTCTTGCTCACAGGGAGGGGAACTACACTCCTTAATTCCTTGTGAACAACGTGGACAAGTGGGAGGGCTTGTTCTATGGGCCTATCTGATCTAATACAAGGGGTAAAAGGCCTGGTAGCAAGGCCTTTACACCTCCATCCTAAGGTCTAGGGCATTTAGGGCTTTTACATGACATGCAAAGCACTTCAGAAAATTTCCTGGTGTGTTGCTAGAGCATCTTATGTGTATAATAATCCTTCTAGAATAGAGCAGAAATAGTAGACCTACTTCTTGTGAGGGTGGGGGATGCATAACACAGGTTCTTTGGAAATGTATGTCAACAAGTCTCTAAAGTAGAGCTTTCTCTTCTAGTGTTAGTGCATTCGTGTTGGTCACGCTTTGGGATTTGGGATTAGTTGGAAGTGACAATTTACATTATGCCAACAACAGGTGGGTTGGTTGGGGTGCTGGTTCAGTCTGACCCTCTCAGACCTCATCTTGACACTCTGATTGGCTGTCATGTACAGAGTTACAACCCTTATCCCTCCATCTCAATTTCATTCACATTGGCTCCATGTTTCTATAACCCTTCTGGGCTTAGATGAATAGAAAGTGCAAGGAAGTATTTGTCGAACTGATAATTGTTGGAAACTAAACACACATATATACACACACAAGCTGAAAGGGACATTCTCTCTTTTGGAATATAAATTCTCTTATGAGAAAATGAATGAAAAGAAGAACTACCTATGGATTTGTTTTGTAAAGTTGCAAGCCTGACAAAGGCATTGAGACTTAGATCAAGTGTTAAATGAACTGCTAAGTGCCCTTATGGTGACATGTCACTCAAACAAATTGGTTTAGCTTTAGTCATCGATACTAGTTCTACATTGTTGGAGGTGTTTGAGCATCTCCATCCAACACCTGCAAACACCCCCTTTTCATTAAATCTTGCTGCTCTCCGATATTAATGGTCCATTTTGCAGTGGTCGTTTTAACCCCTTTGAAAGCTGTTTTCTTATATGGATTTGGATAGTGACTAGTACTCATCCAGCTGTAAAGACATAAATGGTCTTCCAGTGTTTAAAATGGACTTTTTTGATGTTTGTGGGTGGAGACAGTCTTCATTAAACAGTATTCTATTCTAAAATAAAGGAGTTGTTAGAGTTTTGGGGTGGAGATGCGTCTCCACCCACACCCTCTACTTGGGACTCTATCAATATCTATTGCATCCACACTTCAGTGTTAATTATTACCCCATCCCCACCTGCATTTATTTTGAAATTTTTTGTGATAATTTTCACAAAAAATTAGGAACTAGAAAAAATAATTTTCCTAGTTCAAATTTGACTAATTGGATAATGTTTTGAGAAAAATCATCAAAATTCTGATAGAACATAATTGAAAAACAACAGTTATCCCCCCATCCATAACATGGAAAACTGGACAGTATACAATATGGAAGACTAATAAAAAGTCATCACTATGAACCAATTGTTGTGACCGACCAATGTCATGCAACAGCATCAAGCCTAGTCTCACATTTAATTTGTTTAGTGCTTGCATGCAATTCCTTTTGTGGGGAGATCAAAAGCCATCCACTTTCCTTCTTTGAGAATTCAAATCTGTTACTTTTTGTGCAAGTCACCCAAGCAACCTTCACATGCTTTGCTTGATGGGTTCTCTGCCTTTCTGAACTCTGATGAGTGTTGGATGGGTATCACATATTGCACATACCCCAGGCTGGTATTCCCACTTTGCTCCTTGAAAGTCCCACATCTGCATCGTAACAACTTCACAGTTTAACACAACGAATACAAGATACCCATTCTTAGGTTTTTCTTCACAAAATTGCCTGTTTATATGGTACTAGATAGCAAAATTTGACCACCTATTGAACTTGTAAGGTATGAAACTATATTTGTGAATGCAAATTTTTGCTTAAGTGGGTATATGCTAGGTACTAGCACTAGCTGAAGCAGTTTTGGTACTAGGTACTTCATTGGAGTATGCATATCAGGTTTTGAGTATAAATGTCATCAATGGTATTTTATGATTATTTTCTGGTTTTCAATATATCCATCAAAACACCAAACTTCAACAAGTTTACAATAAAATTGCAAAGACTGAGAAATGGGACCATAGAGGTTATATGGACTACCAATTGATTATTCAATTAGTAGATTGCACTTATTAGTAAAAGGAAGCTCAAAAGCATAAACCATAGAAAAAATTATTCTTGAATATGAATTGTCCTCAATACATACCCACACTCTCATGGGAACAAAATGTTTTAGAAATAATGCAAAAATCCAACCAGTGAGAGGGAACTTTTTTGACAATTGGGAACTTTGGAAATGCACTGGGAGCTTTATTGGGAACCATCGTTTGAGTGTAACTCTGGCACATTAACAGAATTTTTCTTCATAGCCTATCAAGCAATGCTTCTTGTGAGGGTGCCTTTAAATTTTGGGGGAGACCGGAATCAACTCCATGAAACGAATTTAGGGGCCCCTTGTGGGCATAGAGGACACACTCTGGATGTGAAAACTGACACAAATACGGACAAATTTCTTTTGGTGGTTTCTCTTTCTTTTTCTTTACATGCACCGCCAATTGTACGGGTGACAATTTATTTTTTCAACCAAAGGCTTCCCCTCCCCTTTGGGACTTAAGTTCAGCCCACAACATATGCCTGATCTTCAGTCGAACCAATGAGAAGCAAGTCGGCTAGTCACCGAAAGATTTGGCAAATTTTTAGTTTCTTGGGTCATGTTTCAGTCTGTCGGCTTTTTGGTGTGGATCACCACCATAATACCTTTTATCATTCCAGCAGTAGTTAAATTATTTTAAAATAAATGTCAATTTTTCTCAAAATCAGGTACTCACAATGTCCAAAGTTCTAGAGAGTTCTAGAAATTATTTGTTTGACATTACTATTTGACTGGTCTGCCCTAAAGCTTGGCGGTGCAGTGTGCCTAAGTAGTGCAAAATTATTTCGGTTTTTTTATTAAAAAAATTGGCCCACCTCAAGTGCAGAAATTTCAGGAAATTTTCAATTTCACTAGAGAAATTTAAAAAATCAAAAATAAAATTAAAAAATCATCAAGAAGATGCTGGAATTGTAAAGGTACTGTGGTATGTATCCCCTAACCAAAAACTAACAAGGGGTGTGTCACACTGTGGCCTTGTCATTTGCATTAAAAAGTATCTTAAGGCAAAAGAAGAATTATGGAAACTCAAATACTTCACCATGCAAAAATATAATCTTCCCAAAACCCTCTAAAAGAAACCAAAATCCTTCAAAATATTATAACTCTGTAACTAATCACAAGTTTCAACACACGCCAAAATATCATCTTTCAAAAATCCTCATATAAAAATAGACCTATTATGACCTAGGGGCCAAAATCCCTTAAGCTACTATACTCTATAATGAATCTAAACACAAATCCTTGCCTTCTTGGTAGGCAAGGCCAACAAAACCAAAGGTTTGCAATTATGTGACCAAGTAGTACATGCCAGGACTTGTCACCCTTCCAAACAGGCACCTTTTTTAGAAGTACCACTAGTACAAGTGAGAGTTCAAGTTTGGAGTAAAACAGAAAAAGAAGTGTTGCACCTAAAATCTTATGCACCCTACATCTGCCAGGCCCCCCCCCCCCATTGGGCTTCTTTACCTTCGAGCAATTGGGTGCTCTCCATGCCTTTGAATTTTCTCAAAAAAGTAAAAAAAAATTTGCTTGGAATTTCATACAAACTTGAAACACCATGAGCCATCATTGGGCAGCCTTTCCTACAGCCTTGGAAGAAACCCATGGGTGACAAATGTTTGGTACCAAACAAGACAATTGCAATTTCAGTATTTGTTAATAGAGTGAAACATAGTGAGATTCACATTAATTATAAAGTCATGGGTGTGCTCACAACGTTTTCTTTTCCTTTTTCCAAGAAGCCATATGATGAAAACCTGCCAAAAGTCAATAAAACAAAGCACCCAAAATAGTGGGAGAGCCTTTGATTGGGGCCCATCGGCAATTTTTGTGGAACATTGGGGCACTCCCTATATAAGCACCTCTTTGGACCCCCAAGTCACAAAATAGGAACAACAGTGCTCATGCTACTGACCACCTTTTCAGTTTATATACATGAGAGTTGAACTTTGGGCAAACCATATGGGATAAATCTGAAGTGCTATTGGGAAGGTCTTGAAGAAGAATTTGGGAACCCTGTGAGAACATGATGAGAACACATTGGGAACAAGGGAAATGAATCCCTCCCCCCTGGGCCGCCCTTCCCAGAAGAACAAAAACTGGACCCCTCATGAGTGCATACTGAGCCTTCTCATTGGTTGCATGAAACTTTTATTTTCCAAAACTGTTTGTTGCTACTTTTGGGCTTGGCTAACCGAAGGGGCACAAACTGTGGTACTATGTGAGACAAAGAGGGAATTTAGTGCAACTAACTGTATCACATGTGGTGTGCACACATTTGCTCAGATGTTGGTGGTGAACCCCTTACGGGGAGGGAGGCAACAGCCCCATCAATCATTAGAAAAATTGAGAAAGTACAAGGGGGGGAGCAGGCGCCACGAAATGGCAGCCTCGCCCTCCCCAAAGATGCGGCCGTG
>Ga0116231_10005647_pt1 | contig 24493 bp, 11 predicted proteins | sample S1TSphgellanicum_2_FD_89695 | JGI IMG/M metagenome (GOLD analysis project Ga0116231, IMG submission 89695) | Host-associated microbial communities from peat moss isolated from Minnesota, USA - S1T2_Fd - Sphagnum magellanicum MG | ecosystem: Host-associated > Plants > Peat moss > Unclassified...
TATAGCCCCCTCATAACGATATAAGCCTATTTGAAAAAAAAAAAAAAAAAACCTCCCCCCCCCCCCTCCCCCCCCCCCCCTTTTAAATAGGGCACCCCCCCCCCCCCCCCCCCCCAAAGCCCTATTGGGATGAAGACATATGTCTTAACCTAATCCCTTTGACTTGAGGTTAACCCCAAAACTTCCTTAGCCATCCTACCCTTCCTAATAAAAAATGGGTTAAATTAATTTGAGCCCAACAAAAATATCAAGTAATTTGATCGAAAATGCATTTGAATCTTCACTATTTGATACATTTAAACAACAATGATATCTTGAAGATTTTTTTTTCATTTGTTTCATACAACAATTTGTAAATAAACATATTTAAAATCAACATGGTTTTTTTGTTAAAAATTCCACCAAATTTGTTTTTAGCCACTATCTAGAAATTCACATTAAATAATTAATGACTCTAAAGCAAAAGTTCTAGAAATGATAAGATATTAGTTATTTATTTGTGCACTAATTATGTGTTTGATCATCTAAAAACTTGTAATATGCTTATTAGCTACACATGTCTACCTTCTAGTTTTTTTCCTTTTTAATTCATTATTTTTTAATGTTTCAAATTGTATATTATTAAATAATTATATGGTGTTCATGAAGAAGATTTTTAATCACATGGTCTTATCCATGAAATTTTTTAATCATGTAATCATATCCATGGTTATAAAAATAATACAACTAGGCACAAAAACATGGTTATATCACTATACGACTAGAAAATGGTCACTAGTCATATTTGTCCTAGTCATAAATGTCAAGTTTTGGCATAGTGAGATATGTAGGGTATAGGCAAGGTTGGGTAAAATACTTAAGTAATATAACTTATATGTAAGGTTAGGTATGTATAAAGTAGGTATGTAGATGCTATGTACATACAATTTAAATACATACACTACTACAAATCATGACCTTTTAGGAGGTCCAACTTGACCAAAATGTTTATTTTGACCATAAGTGATGTCCATCTTGATTAATGGGGCATGAAAGACATGTGTTACTTTTTACTATTACATTTGACTAAAATGACATTTTTGATTATGTATCAATCGGTCATCTAGTCAAAAGGGACAAACAAAATAAAAAGGTTAGTCAAAACAACCATGTCTTAGTCAAATGGAATGTACTGATTTGACATTAGTTAAATAGGTCTAGGTGAAGGCTACCTACATACTTAACATACATAATCAACTAACATATTATTACGAGCCTATTAGTTTATTAATTAAACCTAGGTTGGTTACCTAACATAATTTGTAATCTATTGATAAAATTTAGGTATTTACTACTTACTTAACTTAATAATTTAAGCTAAGTAGCCAAGCTAAGCCTAACAAGGTACGTAATTGCCTAAAGGCCTAGTTCTAGGCTAGTTAAATAAATCAAATATACCTACCCTATCAACCAACCTATTTCCTACCTCCTACCTACTTACCTACCCATTTACCCTATTATACTTACTTAAAACATATACCTATTTACCTTGCTTACATACCTACCTTAATAATTAACCAACCTACCTACCTATAGTTACTTAATCACCTTAACAACCTATTTACTTACCCTACCTACTTACCTACCCATTCACCTTACCCTACTTACTTAAAAAGATACCTATTTACCTTACACACCTACTTTAAGAACTAGCCAACCAACCTACCTACCTACTTAGTTACCTTAACAACTTTGACCCTACCTACCTATACCTACTTAGTCATTTTAACAACCTCCTTACCTCCTTACCTACCTACATACTTTAACAACCTATTTACATACCTACCTACATACCCTAACAACCTATCTACATACTTACCCAACTATACCTATTTACTACCCTACTTACTTACCTACCCACTCACCATATCTCACTTAACTAAATCAAACCTATTTACCCTACTTACATACCTACCTTAAACAACTAGCTAGCCAATCTACCTACCTATACCTACCTACTTAGTCACCATAACAATCTCCCTACATCCCTACCTCCCTACATAACCTAACAACCTACTAATTTACTAAGCAATTAAAATTATATTTAGATTTACTAAATACTAAGTACTAATTATTACTTATGTAACTAGGTAGGTCTATTAATTAAGTAGCATATATTACCTAGCTACTATCTAGCTCCTAAATACTACATATTAATTGTACTATCTAATATTTATTAATTCCTAATCGATAATACTTACTAAGTTTACATGTATACAAAACTATAAATCTGTAGGAAAAATATAAGTTGAATTTTTTAACACAATTCAATTTCAAGAATTTTTTTTCACAAATCATTTAAAATATTATACATTACCATGCACATCAATGAATAGAACTTTGAAAGATTTTGAAAAAAAATGTTCAACTCCCATTCCTTACATGCCTAAAGGAACATGTGAAGATGGTGTACAACCCTAGGCTATGGAATGTATGACTACTACCCATCACAACCTAGGTGGGTAGCGATCATCTACCTATGAAGCTATTTTATAACCCACCTACCTACATTTAATTTTAAAAAATTAGGTACACATTGTAAAAATTAAAAAATTGGCCCAAAAAAATTATTGCCCAAATTTTATGTTGTTTGATTTGGCAAGCCAAATAGCCCACCATTCAACTAGTCAAAGGATCACTAATCAAATTGGTCATGTCAAAAACAATTTGACCATAATGATTGAATGATTTTTTTACTAGTTTTTGATAGGGGTACTTTTTGGTCAGAATTTCTAGTAAAAAAAGTCATGATTTGTAGCAGTGATATAGTTTAAGTATGTATAGACCATGTATGTATAAGCTAGGCCATACCTAGGTTAGTTATGTGTAATCAAGTAGGCATAGCATGCTTTAATGAAAGTATAGATCATTAAATATACCTAGGTAGGTACATAAGAAATCATATATAGGTACTTAGTTTTAGTACATAGGTTATGATATATTTAGCCTATGTATAAATTATAATATCCCTAACCTAACTATAGGCTACAATTTACATATTTTGAGTACATATGTAAAATATTTTGTGCAATAAACAACAAGCACTAAAACCATTAAACACAATTGTAACATGCAATCACATCTTTTTTTAAAAATCTTTCAAGATTTGCTTCATGATTCCAAATGCATTTCCAACAATTAACCTCCCCCTTTTGTGTTTGCAATTATACAAAAATTTCAAAATTGAATGTTAATGCCTTTCTTTTATATGTGGGGTCAAAAGCCAAGAAAATAATGGGTAACCCTTGTTGCCAAGCAAATATGGAAACATTCCATCTTGTGATCCCACAACCATATTAAAGAATCCCCCATGTTGTGGTCTTTAATATAACCTAGATTTTCTAAACACATGGGAATCATTCACATTCCAAGGCAATCTCACATATACATCCAAGAAGTTTTTATAGTTATCAACCAAAAGTTGAGCCACAATGTTGTAGCCCTCAATCAATCTAATGATAGTAATAGTCCTTTAAAAAATCACCAACTAGTTTTATTATATAAATATGTAACACATATTTAATTAATTTTGGATTGTACAATTTTTTGAAAATACCAACACACATTTTAGTATGTTCAAAAAAGGAGACAATCACTTAAGAATATGAGCTTGTGGTCACCAGGTTGTTGGCTATTAATATAGAAAAAATATATTTATTGAATATTTCAAATACAAAATGAACTTTTAGCCATGGTGACCACCTAGTTACAAGGTAGTACAAACAACCTTTAAAATTTAATAAATGAAAAATCCATTGTAAAAAACATTAACAACAATGTGAACCATAAGAATAAAGTTATTTCCTCCTTTTCTTATAACTTTTGGGATGGTCCATGGGCAAATATGTAACTAAATCCGCATCATCTCGAAATAAAAATCTTAGTGGAAGACATTATTTTCTCCCTTTCAAAGTTAGAAACATCATTGCGTAGTCTATGAACAAGAATCACAAGCAACTGCAAACAAAACTTAGTACAAAAAAATGAAACCATATTATAACATAATAATTAACATTAAAATTGTGAACTAAAATGAGATGAAATGATTTAGAATGCATACTTAAAGGGAGCCTTGCATTAAGATGATCCCCATTGTCACTAATCATATATTGCATGAACCAAGAATAATTTCATGAAGAAGAACTCAAACAAAGCTTAGAATACTTGAACATAAAATCATAAAGAACTCGAACCATCCTCGTGAAAGGCAACTTAATTAAGGCTAACCACAATCAAAATGCCAAGTCCAACAATTGCACTTTATTCTTTAACAAAATCTCACCCCAAAAGGACTCCAAAAAAAGACCACTCCATTTTGCATTTTCAAGTGCTTTGCTAGGTTTGTCATCAATTAATAATGTTTGATCTTCCATCCCATATGGTAGCCCATGGCAAGATAATATACACGTTTCAAATCCTTAATATAGTAATAAGACCCCGGAGTAATTTGACCAAAAGTCTTCAAGCATTGTTCATGTTCCCAAATAAAAACAAACTCATTCACAAACTTTTTTGGCATCAACATTGGAAGAACTTCCAACACATCTTCAAGTTTCATATAAGACCAAATTGCAATGTATAACTCCTTTAAAACATTGGAAAGGAATTGTTCAACTCCAACTCTAACTTCAACTTTGCTTTTGTCAATGATTCTTCCAAACACTCATGCAGTCCCTTGTAGAACAACACATCGTGGCACATACCACAACACACCATTCACACTGAGAATTAACAATTTTTTGGGTCTTGCAAACCTTAAGCATCCACGTGAACCCATTGAAGTGTTTTTTATCCATTTAATCGAATGCAATGCAATATTGAACTGCAATGATAATAAGAAGTTCGTTAGTGAAATAAAGTATAAAAATGCCATAAAATATTAATAAGTTGTTCACTATTTTGAAAATGTGCAATCAATAATAATGTTATAGTTTTAAGTAGGACATTGAATCACCACAAACTTCCATTAATGTTTGCAGCAAATATCTAATACCACAACATGCCAATATCAATTTTTGAAAAAGGAAATTCCAACAAACACCTAGCGGCCACTAGGCCATGTTCAAACAATCATACTATCGATTATGATTTATAATATATATGAAAAATAGATAATCATTCAAATTGAGTCAAGAAGATAGAAACAAAACATAACATGTACAGTAATACATACATCATAATACAAAAAACATCAAATAATATATTTCTTTTTTTTTATTTCCAAGTTTCGATTTCACCTTGTTATAAAAAATGTCATCACATTTGGATGAACAGTGTAGGGCCAATTTCTCATGATGAGGGTATGAAGGAAGAACATGTGTAACTTTCCTGAATGGATTACGTTTCAAAATTTTAGAATCCTTGCATTCGTCTAAGCAAATAATTATCATCTGCTACAAATGAATAAAATGTCTAAAGGAAAATGGCATTAAAAGAAGGTTAAACATACTCTTGTGAAACGTGTCATCTACAAGTAGTGTATTCCTATAATTTGTACATGGGAACATATGGAAAAAATCATCTAGGTTTTTATTGAAAACAAGCTTCTCAAGGAGGAAATATTGATTTCTAAAACAAAATGTTTGGTCTACTAATTTTTAATATGGAAGGAAAATAGTAGTTTTCTCCCCGATTATTTCCAAGTGCCTAGCAAAGTTCCTGTTCATTGCAAAAGACCAAATGTAAATAGTGAATTTGTTTACACAAATGCAAAGGAACTCTTTCAACCTGAATCTTAGAACCACTTGGCGAGATCTAGTTGGACCTTCTTTTGTCACCACTAATATTCTGTTCAGGTTGAAAATTAGATGATATTCACTCACCTTTGCTACAACCACATTTTTTCTAGCAAACCCAAAATCGTGGTGATGACTTGGGACCTTTGTTCGACTTATGCATTATGTGCAATTGAATCTATAACCTCGAGTCTTAACATTCAATTCTCAAGTGACACGAAGGGACATGCAAGATTTTAGGCCCACGATTCTAGAAATATTTTCATTTAAAAAATTTTCATTAATGCTTCCAATAATTTCAACACTTCATGATGGGGCAAAGAATTTTAAGTCCAAATTCCAACAATTATCAAGGAAACTAACAAATAGGATGATGTAACAACAAAAAATTTACATTAAACATAAAAAAATAGTATGATTTCATAATGTGAAAAACACCATAATAATCATGATTCGTTTGATTTCACCATACAAAAAATAACATTACACTGATTGTTACAAGGTTCCAAAAGCTTTGGAAACTCAATATGTGTAGCAATTATATGAAGCATACTACCAAAAGGATTATGCTTTTAAAATGTAAAAACAAATTTTTCAAAGGAATGAAAAGCCTCTAAGTATGAGAGGACCACAACGATCAAGTAGTTTGACGAAACTTCTATTCTACCATTCCATTTTTCAACAAGCAAAACATTATTAATCAAGTTTTGCATTGTCTTGACAAGATTATGGTCCACAAGTATAGTATTACCAGAATGAGTACCCAAGACTCTCTCACAGAAATCTATGATGCACTTATGGGAAATTATAGATCCAGGCTTTTTCCACAAAAAATGGTTATTTTTCAGACAAAATTCACGCCTAAATATGTTAGAAGATTCAATGTTAACCTCAACAAGCTCCCTCAATTCACTAAAAAAATAGGCACCTTCTAGGGTTTACACTTAGTCCAAATATACACTACAAATTGTCGAAGGCACTTTTGCAAGAATTCTTGTAGTCATGGTCATGGAATCGCTAAAGGATTGAACGACAAACATCTATACCATTATGTAGGAGTAAGATTACAAATTTCAAAGGATCTTCCTTGTCTTGCAAAAACTCTTTTTAAGTCAAAAACATGGAGAGGATTTACCTCCAAGTTTTCTTCAACACTGAAGTTAGGTTTGTTTTGTTGATCTAATCCATCTTGAATTGAATGATAGGACAGGTAGTCCATCTAGAACTCAACACATTTTCAACAAGAGGAGTGGGTTTGTCTTCCATTGAGTTGATGATAAAGGTCCTCACAACTAAAATATTTGTAGTAGAATTTAGAGCACATTGACCATAAATAGAATGTTCCTCCACTTATTCAACCTCATAAGTTTCTACGTCATACGCGAAATCACTAGGGTGATTGAACGTTATATCCATCTCACCAATCCGTGTGTATAAAAAAAATAAATGAACAACCATATAGAGTCACATTTGGAAATACTGAAAATCACATAAACACAAAAAAAAACATATTAATTCATTTTTCAATTCAAAAACGCCTAATAGTTGCTAGACATTTTTGAAATGAAAGACAATTTATTTGTACCGCTTGGTGGCTGCTAAACATTTATGAAATGAAAACAAGCCAAAAAATATATATTTATCAAAAACCCCTAACGACTACCAGATGGTTAAGAACGAGATAGAGTACCAGGAAATCTCATGAAAAGGACTTATGAGGGTTTGGAAGATTGTATATAAGTGAGAGCCTTGGTAGCTGTTAAACACTTGAAAACAAATCAAATCAATGTATGGGCAACGCCTGGCGGCCAACAGACATTTGAAGAATTATGAAAAGAATGTAAAAAATTTATAAATGTGACACCACATTGTTGGCAGCAATTTTCACAACGTCCTACATTAAAAACCAATCTAGCAATAGCACGATTATTGATTATAAAACAATGTACATTCGAATGGAAGATTAAACCTTACATACACAAAACTAAATTAAAATGAATAGCAAATGAACACATGTTGGAACACATTGCTTATTTTTATTCATATTGTATTCCAACAGAACAAAATTTATCTTAAACACTTTTTTTTTTTGATTAACTTGTACATACATTTAAAAGTCCTATCATTACATAGTCTATTGATATCTATATGGGCTCAATTTTTCTATTGGAAAAGGCAAACTTCGTAGTTCTTCACCAACCTTCTAATTTTCATCCATGGGTAGACCATCCGCCCCAACTAATGAAGCAATCAATGTAGCAAGGATTGAATTATTACCAAACACATGTACTTCATTGTCCTTGAGGATATCCATTTTTTCAATTTCAACGAGGTTACCACCTAGATTAAATGAACTGCTTCTACAATTGACGCCTCCCTTCTTTAAATGCTAGGTTTTACTACTAGAGTCATTCCTCTTGGGTTTACCCCTCTTCAAATACTCGTATTTCTTGGCCTTTCTCTGAAGAGGATTTTTCTCTCCACCTTTTTCTTCCTTTTTTTCCCTTTTTATCATGGCTTGCACCTCCTTGTTCATTGTTACTTCCACCTTGTTCATCATTCCCTCCTCCATGTTCCTTGTTCCCTCTTCCTTGGTTGTCCTCATCATTTTGACCACCCTTTTCAACTTCAAGATAAATTAATGCACCGAAAATGATTTGCAACACTCTTTTTTCAAGTTCAATTCCTACAATTCGGGTTATAACACCCAATAGCATCCACAAGCAAATGGATGTTATCATTTCACAACAATCCCCATTGAGATCAATAGGAATAATCTCTAAAACTTTACATCTCGCCTCTTACAATTTGAAGAAAATCCATAATCAGAAATCATACACCCAAAGATGGGTCAATAATAGTTTTAAAATATGTGAAGGATATGACTTACAAGATATACATACATTAGAACCCTTTCATCGAATACACTTACACACACCATTTCATAAAAAATGATTAATTTCACGATTTTTGCTAGGGTTTCAGGGTAGATTTTGTTCTTGTACAAGCGCCTATCTTCTGGGAAGGAAGATGTCTTATGTTCCACTAACAATGGCAAATCTTTATTATTGAAAACATCTTCATTTATATTTGTTTCGATTTTACAAGGGAACAAGTATGCATAAAGAAGGATCGGATCCTTCATTAGGCTTTTGGATGATGTAAGTATTTTGACTGGTCCAACCACGTACTACCCAAATTAAAATCGAAAACTCATCACATGGCTGGATTTTGTGACTATTGAAAACATGTTCCTAAAGGAAATATCAATCACATATATAAACAACAACTTTGAATGAAACTTTTGCATGCTTCATTGCTTAAAGGAAGGACTCTTAATCGAGGCTTGTCCACATTCTTGGATTATCTTTAATTATGTGTGTGGCACACACAACAATTGTTCTAGTTGCATTGTCATGCAAAAATGATGCCATCTGCTCCTTATTAATCACATCAAGAAGATTCACCATGTTATCAATTCTTTCGAACTTATAATGTGAGTCTGAAAGAATTGCTTCAATTGCATTCCCCTTCGAAATTGCACCTCTCCCATTGGAGGAGGACACTTTCCCAAAGTTGGAAAACAATGTTTGACGAAAGCAGGATACTCATGCATTCTTTAATAGATTCCATGTTCAGAATTGGCTACAGAGTTTTCTACATTGTGTTAGTTTGGTGGAGTAAGTATAATTGATATGGTGGGAGCAAGTCGAAAGTATTTTATATCTACCTTGTAGTCTTTGAAATGTTGACATGAAGTATCAAGATTTAGCAATGGTCTTTTGTAAATATTCCATATTTTACGCACTTGCCCAAGATTCTCTTGATACAACATCTTTGTAGCTAACCCACAATGCTTGTTATTTAAAATCTTTGACACCTTGCAAAGGCAAACAAAATTGTTGTCCCACATAACAACAATCTTGAACCTGTTATAGAGTTCGCAAACTTCAGGGCTTGTGTAAGGGTCTAACATGAAATCCTATTAAAAAAATGAAAACCTTTCATAGAATTAGTTATGATTGCTACACCTCAATTTTTTTTGAAAAGTTGAAGGTTAAAAAATGACCCAAATTTCACAATGTATGTTTGGAATTACCTGGCAGCCACCATGCCTTCTTGACAATTTACTTCATGACATCGCCTAGTAGTTGCCAAATGTTCTTGGCAATAAACTTTTGGAAATTGCCTAGCAACTGCTAAGCGATTTTTGTTACATCTACATACTTGGTTAAACTATTTTTCCAATTTAACAACAAATTCAAGAAATGACAAGATGAAGGAGGAAATTTACCAATGCTACAACTATTGTGTGCTGACCCTTGATAATAAAAAACTGATGATTTTTTTATCTCCTTCCAACTTTTTAGTTTACATGGAAGGATGCAATTTGGATTCTTTGGGTCTTTATGAATTGAAGAAATGGATATTTTCGTATCATACTTGCTATACTAGACAATCCTTTTTTTAAACTCACCCATGTGGACATTTGAAAACGGCTTGTACATAATGTTGGGGGGAAATCGTTTGAATATGTGTACTTCAATTTCCACATTTGGCATTGGAGTAATATTGAACAAGAAACAAACATTGTATTATTCTCCAATGGTTTCTTCAACAAGATGACATTTTTTTGCATCAAATCCTTGTCCTCCTTGTCCAAAACAATCTTTTCCAAGATTTTCTCCTTCTTTTGGGCTTTTGTCTTTTCCTTGCGAGGTTTTCTTGTTGTCTTTTTCCACTTGAGCTCTCCACGATAGTTAGAATGTGGTCCAAATTTCTTAGGGATTCTCTAGTAGACTCCTTCTCAAGTTCTATTAGTTCATGGAGGCTAGTAAATTGTTCACAAATTATGCTTGGTGATCGATCATTTAGGTCACCCACCCAAAATCCCCTCTCGACGATCTTAGGTGCGAGTTCATCATTGTTTTGGTGGTATTCACACACCAATCCAACAATTTTTTGCTTCCTAAGGTCTTCCAATAGGATGAACACCTTCCCAATGTCGTGTGCTTAGACTAGCATACACTTCAATGGCAATTTCTTCACATAGTCTTAATTTCCATTTTTGACGAAATGGAACTCCTTAACATTACCTTGATTGTAAGGTCCCATACTTTGAGCATTGCTTCCTTGTATAGTGGATTGAAATTGAGATAGTCACCAACAACTTTCTACATGAAAAGGGGTGTGTACTTGTATTTTGATATTTTCAACACATTAATGTTTCATTAGATGGAAGCTTTTAATGAGACAGAAGCTTACAATGACACAAGGAGGATATTTTTTCATGAACATTTATGGACTTGAGATAAATTCTTGGTTTCCTCCATGAATTTTTTCTTATTAGATTGGATAGGGTCCAAGGAAGATTCTTGGCGATCACCAAGCTTTTGTTCTCACTTCATAAAAGATAGTGAATGGAATAGGTTTGACGATCGCCAAGTGTTTCTGCTCTCTTTAGTGGTATGTGTTGAGTGAAATGCCTAGTAGCCATTAGGCATTTGTTTCACTATAATGGATTCCATTCAACAAATCACCTAGCAGTTGTTAGGGGACTTTTGTCCTAGGATGTAGGGAGTGAAAAACTCCTAGTGGTTGCCAGGTTTTTTTCCCTCACTACATTTTAAGAAAACAAAAGTCCCCTTGTGACCGCCAAGCAATTCCCTCAATGTAATTTCCCTTCACAACATCCTAGGAAAACAAAAGACCCCTGGCGGCTGCTAGGCAATTCCTTCAATGGAATCCATTGTAGTGAAACAAACGCCTAGTAGCCACTAGGTGTTTCACTCAACACATAGCACTAAAGAAAGCAAAAACGTTTAGCAGCTGTGAGGCGTATTCCTTCAACAATCAACAATAATTTCAAGGAAAATGCCACCATGCATTTTCCTCGACATAGGTTTTACTATTTTGGAAGAAAATGCTTGGCAATCAGTAGGTGTTTTCCTCAACATAGGTTTTGCTATTTTGAAGGAAAACGCTTAGTGGTCACAAGGTGTTTTCCTTGACCTACATTGAGCATGGTAAGAAGGAAACGCCTAGTGGCTGTTAGGCATTTTTTTTCCAATCTCGCTAGATTGTTTGAGGAAAATACTTAGCAACCACTAGGCATTTTCCTCAACATCGCTTTTCCTTGTTTGGAGGAAAAGGCCTAGTGGCTGCCAAGTGATTCCTTCAATGGAATCCATTGTAGTGAAACAAACAATTGGTAACCGTTAGGTGTTTCATTCAACACATAGCACTAAAGAGAATGAAAATGACTAGCAGCCACCAAATGTATCCTTCAACAATCAACACTAATTTTGAGGATAACGTTTAGTGACCACCAAACATTTTCCTCAACATAGGTTTTGTTGTTTTGGAGGAAAATGCCTAGCAGCTGCAAGGCATTTTCCTCGACCTACATTGAGCGTGGTAAGAAAAAAATGCATAGGAGTCGTTAGGCATTTTTTTCCAATCTAGCTAAGGAAAATGTCTAGCGGCTGCCAAAGATTTTCCTTAACATTAATTTTATTTGTTTAGAGGAAAACACCTAGTGGCTGCCAAACAGTTTCTTCAATCTACATCGAACGTTGTAAGAAGAAAACACCTAGTAGCCATTAGGCATTTTCCTTGAATGTTGTTTAGCGTTCATGGGTTTATGAAAAAATACATGTAATCTATCTACAAAAGAATGAACTTGGAGTTGCTAAAGAGGACGTATTCTATTTTAATAATCATGTTGATGTTGATGATGGTCATGCTTTGTGTATTTCGAGGTTTGAGGAGTAGCCTACATTGACAACAAAGGAAGATATTGTTACATTACACTCTTAGAGGGAGAGAAATGAAATCAATGTAAAGAGGTATAATGAAATAGAAATGCAGACAATGTATGAATGAATATAGGCATGCAATGAAATAAATAAGCTTGAAAATAGACAGTGAATGTGTGATAGAGAATTTGAAGGAAAAATGATTTGACATAGAGATTGTACACAATATTTTGTGGCAAAGAGATTTTGTGTGTGCCTATTTTTAAACTGCTTTGTGTTTGTATGTGTGTTTTGTTCCTTTTCTATTGTTTTGTTTTGTTTAGTGCGCTATTTATCCCTCTTGTTCCTTTTCTGTCATTCAATTTTTTTTTTCTGTGTTTTTCATAATCTCGTAGTTTATTAATGAAACTATTTTTTTCTCTCACTCTAATTGTGTAGATTGGATTTGGAAGAATGATTCGCTCTTTTATTTTTGTCATTCAAATTTCCTCTTCTTTTTATTTCTGGACAAAAGAAAAGTAAAATTACACACTCTTTTATCTTTAAGTTTCTATTTCTATCACAATCTCGGAGTGTAATCTCAGTGTTTTCATTGAATTACACAAAATCACAATTTCTCTTTATCATTCTTTGTGGCAGTGTAGAAGTCTATCGTTAACTGTCTTTGTTTTTGTCTTCCTATGTTAAAATGAATTGGGAGAAGGTCTTGTTAATCTGTCTCTTTTAGTCATAGAAAAAAACTATAACAACATATATATATATATATATATATATATATCTTTCTCTCCCTTTCTCTATGTCTCCTTCTTTGTGCGTGTCTTTCCCTTTCTTTGCGTTTGTCTCTTTGCGTCTTGTCTTTCCGTGTGTCTCTCTCTTTGTTCTTTCTTTACATTTCTTTCTCTCCCTCTTTTTATGTCTTTTTGAAAGAATTAAGGAGCTAAGAAAATTTGGAACTTTTTACATTGCAAAAAATGAATTCAAAGAAGGTTGAAAAAAATGAGAGGAAAAAAAAGAAAAAAAACTCACTTCTATAGAAAAAAATGTGTTGCGTGATGGTAGTGGAGCGATTTGCAATGTGGATTGTCATTGAACTTTTTGGAGTGTTATCCAGATTCTAGATTCTTGTCTGATAATACGTGTAATTCAAAGGTCTAAAAGCACTTGTAATTCAAAGGAAGACAAGAAAGAAGAAAAAAAGTGAAGAAAAGAATTAAAAAGATAGGATGCGACAAAAGAAAATGGAGGAAATGAAAGTGAAAGTGAAAGGGTATGGCAAGATGCTTTAAACCCTAACGCCTTTTGATTTTCATTGTGTGCATTGTAAAGATTGCACAAAAGCTACTTTTCATCCTAAAATAATTTTCCATCCATTATTGGTTACACAATGATGTACACAATTTAAAATTACAAAAGATACAAGAAAAAATCCCTAAAGGGTAGACCCTAAACCTTAAATGTTGCACTATACAAGAAAAAAACCCTGAACCCAAACCTTAAACCCTAATAACATTACACCTTAAACTTCTCTCCATGTCCCTCTCTCTTTTAAACCCTAGTAACATTACATTTTAAACCTTTTTTTTGTGTCCCTCTATTTCTATCAAACTCTAATAATATTACATTAAAAACCCTATCTTTGTGTCCCTTTTTCTTTCTCTAAACACTTTACTATATAAGAAAAAAACCCTAAAGGGTAAACTGTAAACTGTACACCTTGCTCTATACAAGAAAAAAAAACAAAATCCTATAACCTTATAGACTTTCACCCTATAACACAAAACCCTAAACCCTAGTCACATTGAACTTTAAACCCCACAACACAAAATTTTAAACCCTACAAACTTTCACCCTATAACATAAAACCCAAAACCTTAATCACATTAAACCTTACACACATAACCCCTAAATCCTACATCCTAAACCTTAAACCCTACACCCTACACCCTACAACACATTAAACCCCACAAAATTAATCCTTAAATGTTAAACCTTGTAAACCTTAAACCTTAAACACTGTGACCCTACATTGAACCCTACACAATATAACACAAAAACCTAAACCCCACAACATTAAACCTTAGAACCCTAAACCACACTAAGCCCTACAAACATTTAACCCTACACCTAACAATCATAACCTTTAAACCTTAAACCTTACACCTGACAATAATAAACTTTAAACCTTGCACTTTGCAACAATAAACTTTAAACCCTACAAACATTGAACCCTAACAACAATAACCCTTAAACCCTACAAACATTTAACCTTCCAAACATTGAACCCTGCACCTAACAACATTAAACTTTAAACCATGCAAACCTTTAGCCTTCCAAACATTGAACCCTACACTTGACCACAATATGCCTTCAACCTTGCAAACATATAATAACCTTGTAAACATTGAACCCTACATTTGACAACAATAACCCTTAAACCCTATAAGCATTTAACTTGCCAAACATTGAACCCTACACCTAACAATAGTAAACCTTAAACCTCAAACCCTAAACCTTACACCTTACACCCTAGACGACAAAACTCTAAAGTTCCCTAAACACTTTGCCATACAACACAAAACCCTAGAGACAATGAACCCTACACCTTACAAAACAAAACCTTAAACCCTAACCACATTCCACCTTGAAAATTATAACCAAAAACCTTACACCCTACATGCATTTTCATAGATGATTTGCAAACATAAAAATCAACTTTGTCAGAGTACAAGAATAAATAAACTATATATTTCATTAAAAAAAAACCTCATTTCATTTAGGAATTCATGTTATACAAACTTTCTTCCAAGATATTATTACAGTAGTATTTTCCTTTAATAATTTAGACATACATCAATGAGTCATTCAATCCATATAATCTATCCACATTATTTATAAATGAAACATAAATGAACTATATCTATAATACATAAAATAAATGTTTTAATATTAGTGATTTTAATAAGTTTGAATTCTAATTTTAATAAAATATAGTTGAAACATACCAATATTTAATATTAAAATATTAATTAATTCAGTAAATTTATATGCTTCTTGCATCTTATTCAATTTTATTAAGGTATATCTTATTTTTTCCATGACAATTTTTTAATGTATGAAATTCTATTTTTCTTCACATAAAATGTTGAAATCTGGATGATAATATGTTATCCATTATTTAAAGATAAATTAAGAAAAACTCTTATATTATTTATTTAAATGTAGAATATTAATTCCATTAATCATCATAAAAGTTCTTCTATTATATTGTTTATATGCTATAGTACATTCAAAACATTTTAAAATATTAGCCTAATTCTCAAAACCCTAAAACTTGTAATTTAAAATTAATTTTCAATAGTTCTACATTACAATGTAACATTTGCGAAAAGAGGGGTTGGTCCACATGGAATCCCAACATTGTGAGAAGCACATACCTTTTCCATCATTATTGCATAGAGTGGAGACTCAACTTTCAACATTCAACATAGTTGGAGAGAGGTGGGAGTTAGGTTGGAAAAAACTCTAGACAAAATTCTTATAATGGGCAATCATAGGCGGGAAACAAATGAGAGTGAGAGCATGGGTTTTAGTGTTCTTTGCGATGTCATCAGGGTGATACTATATTCATTTGATGTAGATGAAATCAAGGATGTGGAGCTTTGGAATAGATTTAGAGAAGCACAACCAAGTCCAAACAGAAGGGGTTCGGCAATTGCCAATGACCATTTGTAATGGAACATCTTTCTCATTTTGATAGAGGAGCACACCATTGAAGCTCACTTATGAATGCCTCTTTCTACAATGGAGCAAACTCTTCATGCATTCATTAATAACCTTCATCCATGTACTCCTTTTTTTTCCACAACTTCTTATCACATCGCAGGTTCAACATCCTACATTGTTTTAGGGTTACAACATTTAATGTCAAAATATACAATGGCCTTGTATTATAGTGAGGAAAATGAATTCAACAATGTCTAGGGTTTAACGAATCTTTTTTAGAGAGTGTGTAATCTAGTGTGCATTCTTTTTATTGTGATTGCAGCATCAATTTACGAATACACTTGTCCTAGAAATAAAATAGAACCAAGATTCATGAAATAGCAAATAGGATTGTCCTAGAAAACAAATATTAGTGGTATGATTGTAGTCATCTCCAAATTTCTTGCAAATAAAACCAAAATGAAATTACTTGTTCATTCCTTGAATTCTAACTACTCCATAATTTTGCATTTTGAAGGGTGCCAAAATAGGATATCACATATCCATTTCGTCTGCAAACCCTATCCAAATTTGCTTTCATCATTTTTTACTTCTTACCATTCTTGCATTTTCACAATTAAATCCTAATTCGTTTTTAATGTGATTGAACAAGGATCCTAATCAATAAATTTATTTTGGCACAAAATCCCCAGAAGGCCACACAGCTTTTTAAAAAGGTAGTATTGTGTTGCAAATTCCTTTTTGTATTAAAAAAATCACCAAATTGCTACAGAAAACTGTTTTTTTTTTTTTTTGTTTAGGTAGTTGTCACCACATTCATGTCTACTGGCTACACATTTGAGAGTTCTCTACAAAACAGTCACCAGTTAAGTCAATATCTGCCTAGGGTTGCTCACCACCACGGCTTCATGCAATTGGGGGAAAAAGACGCTGATCTTAATACGCTCAGAAAAGATTTTTTTAATATGGTCAAACAAGGATTCTAAAATTGAGGACACAAATTGATCAAATTGAGATCTTAAATTAGTTGGATTTGAAAAGCAATTTTGAGGGGAGGGGGTTGGAAAGTCAGCCTTTAAAAATTTGGGTACCCATCTTTAAACAGCTTTTCAAGGCACCTTAAATAGGACAGGTTGACACCTTAGTTAGTTTAGAATGACATCTTTATTAGTTTAGGTTGTCATCTTAAACAACGGATTCTATTTCTTAAATCACAACTTCATCATATTGTATGGCTTTTAAAACACCCCTAACCTCTTGCATTCTCAAAAAGATTTGAACAATTATAGAGGGCAAAAGTAGGATGCGGTTTAGGGTGCATTAACATTATTGGGTGCCTCTACCTTAGCATCCCAAGACACTTAAAATATACCTCCTTACTGAAGATGTGCTTCTTTACACTTGCACCAAGCCTGCTATTATGTAAGGTGAAGTAGAATATACCTGGGTTAATGTGAAGAATCAGCACATCCCTTCAACTACAATCTGCACATTAGTGGTCCGGGGATCATGGGCTTGTCAACACGTCATAGGATCCACTTCGATGGTACTGACTGCTTCCAGGTGCATTGCAGCTCTGTAGCAAGAGCCCTGTTTTCTACAATGGCATTTAACAAAACTGTGACCCAATTAAAAAATGTACTGTCTGTAATCAAGGTTCATCATCACATTCAACACTGAAAAAAAACCCATAATGTCAGGTAACCTACCCTGTGTTCTTGCTATTTTGAAACTAGTAACAGTAACAATCCAGATCAATAGGGACTGTCCAATATCAACTTCAATCAATTGATTTCATTTGCTGATGAGTGCATGGCTATGTTTCTGTACTTGTCATTTGGGACTCTCATTGGTTACCTTATGGGAACTGATTTTCTTGTCAACTGTACTTCCGTACTTCACCGTTCAACACTACTTCTCAAGTGACTTCAAAATTTCAGAAATCACAGACCAGGGGAATCCCCGGCGCTGTAGCCATCCAATCATTCGTCGCTTCCGAGCTTCATTAGAAATGTTACCTCCCCGACCCCATTGCCGCCTTGCCTGCAGCAGAAGATGCTCACTTGCATCCTTGGTCATACCCCACCGCCCTTCCTCATCTTCATCTTCCTCTCTGTTCCCCAGCTCTTGACTCTGGAACACCTTGTGAAGAGCTTTTTCAACATCATCTTGAGCCACCCCTCGTTTTCGAAGCTCCTGATGAAACCAAAACATCTTTCAGGAACAAAAGACCAGTGAACTCCTCACAACTGTTCTCACACAATCACCTTGATCACAGTCTCTATGAGATTTGTCAAAGGAGAAGAGGGGAAAGTTGATCATTGTGCCTCACCAGTTTCAACCGCTGGGGGCCCCAGCTTGCAGCTCGCCATCTAGAACGTGCAAAACCTTCTGCATAGTCCAGATCACACTGCAACCCACTGCAATGACCACACAGCAGTCATCATTTTCTTGAACTGATTATTCTTTAAAATACACTTACAGAATCTGAAGAAGTGCTCAGAAAAACTCACCATCTTTGAAGGTCAGCTATGGTAGATTCAATGATATCTGATGATATGCTTTTGCTTGCCATCTTCAGCCTTAATTTGGCAGCTGTCTGTGGCCTGCAATGCCCACAGCACAGAAAAAATAAAGTCAGATACTCTTTGACAAATGAAGCCTAATTTATCATCTCCTGTTTTTCCAAAGTTGTACCTTCATGAAGGACTACAACCTAGATGGTGAACCCTAGAATGAGAGGAACGGATATCCAAATTGTGATGAAAGCTGAAACCCTAAACCCTACAACAAACAACTCCATGCCTATATCAGAAAACTTCCATCAGAGAAGCAATCAAACACTTCAACACAGAACCCACATTTGATAACCCACCCTCAATTTGTGCATCAAAAGGCTTACGCTGTTGCAAGTAGCCGAATACTGTAGTTTTTTGCAGTAGATTTTTCTTTCATTCTGACCTTGTCTTCTTCTGAAAGTTGATCCATATCCAGGTGTCCATCTCCAAGCTCCCCAACCACAGTAGTCAGATCATCAAGTGGCAGGCCCTCAAATTTGCGACCATCGCCATAGAAGACATTAGAGAATGCAATCTGCTTCATTGATTCTTCTCTCTTTGGTTGAGAAGATGGACACCTTGCTGCGGAAGAGAGCTCAACTATTGAGGCTGCTGCTATCCCTGTCTGAAACCTGGTTGCAGGGTGCAAATATTCACAATCCCCTCCTCCTCCTGCTTCTTCACCATCCTCTTCTTCTGTCACTGCTGATTGGAGAGTGTGGAGAAGCTCTGGTTTACTGTGCTCTTTCCCTCTCAACTGCTGTTGAAGGCGGATAAGTTCTTGTTGTGCAAAGCTGTGCTCTGTCTTCTTCTCCAACCCTGCTTCTCCCTCCACAGTTGTCTCTTCTTCCTTATGGATTCCAGACAACTTGAGTCTTTCCTGATGCCATATGTGTGTTCCAGCAGAGTCCGGATCTTCTTTCTTCTGGTACTGGAGGGGTTCATATTGCTTAATTTGCTTCGGTTTAGGGTTGAAGCGTGTTGGTCCAGAGGATGCTCTAATGGAGACTCTGTATGTTCCTCCAACTCCCTGCGATAATTCTTCAGCCAAGACAATACAGAAAATATAATGGATAAGGAATAAACACAAAGCCCCCCCAATACACAGAGAGCTTCGCCCCCCACAAGCTGCAGGAATTGCCCTAGGGATTAGGGCAACCCTAAAACCTAAACCCCACACAGAGGAATTGCAGCGATTTCTGGTTCCATTGCACTACTGTTTCTGATGTTAACCTACAATCGTTTAACATCACAAACTCGCTTTCTGCCACAGGAATTGCCCTAGGCTTTAGGGCGACCCTAAACCTTAAACCCGACACACAGGAATTGCAGCTATTTCTCTTTCCATTGCACTACTGTTTCTGATGTGAATCCTTGAACACTGGGGTTGTATGAGCCAATTCTTGCAGAGGCGGGTAAAGAGGACGAACCTTTGGACGGGAAAGAAGGCGCAAACATTGGAAGCAGGCGATGGGGCCACAAACGAGAGCACAATAAGAATGTTTTCCCTGCTGCTGGTGCCACGACCATCGTCAATCATCTCCTTTCCCCGGTTGGCAGCAGTGGAAAGAAGTCGATACCCAAGGAGGGCTCCTCAAAACTTAGCAGATAAGCAACGCAATTAGGTCTCCAAAAAAAACAGGTACTACACTAGTGTGCAGTTTGCAAATTCTTCGCAGAAAAATTATGCCCTGAGACATCGCCTCCAAACCCTAATTATTCGCACGCATTTTGAGTTTTGGGCGTTCTTTCATTTTCCCAGCAAAACAGGAAATTTTGAACTCAACCTGGTTTGAACCAGCGTTGGGCGGCTCTTAGAGTGGGGGAAATATACCCTCGGGTATCAATCCGGGTACACACATTCACCTAATCACCGGTTCTCAAAACTCCAACTGTCCGGTTATTTTTGGTATATAACCACGGTTCTCAAAATTTTATATAGCAGTCAAAGAACCATCACCGGTTCTTTTGTGAAAACTTTCCGTCGGTTCCTTAAACAACCGGAACCAATGATTCTTGGATTCTGATTTTTTTTCCCCAAAGAACCGGAACGGCCAATTCTTTGAGTATCAAATGTTTAAAGAACCGGACTGGACAGTTCTTAAAAAATTCAAAGAACCGTGCAATACTGGTTTGAACTTTGAAGGAAGAAGATGTCAAAGGAATAATGATCGGAGGCCTCCAGAGGTTCAAACCCTCCATTTTTATCTTCCAACTTCAGCCGTCATCGGCTGAATCGACAATGAAGTTGGTCACCTTTGTATGCAAAGATTATGTTGAAGTTGGAAATCAACATAGGTAACCAATTTATTTGTTGGGTCGATTGGTCCTCAATTTTTTTTTTGCATGTGGGACATCAAATATGTGCGTCAATAATTTTATTTTTGCATGCCATTGTCATGTACTCATAAAACCAAATGAATGAAAATGGTAAAGTTAAAAAAAGATTTATTTTACCAAAACAAAAAAGTGTAAACAAATATGAAGAAATAAAAGAGAAAACATAATCAATGGCTAGCTAGCACTTTCTTGCATTTGCACCCTTTGATGAATTTGGTTTTTTTCATAACATAAACATTTTCAAATTTTGTGTATGAAAATTGTTTTTATAATTGATGTGAGCATATTTGATTCAAAAGTGTTTTTGACCTTGAAAATTATTGATTTAAAAAAAATATTTTAAACAAAAATTTATCATATTTATGTGATAGAGAACATGAATACATAATATACATGATATACAGTCAATTTGTAATTAAAATATATTTATATTAAAAATATAATGTTAAAAAATATTTTAAAAATATTTAAAAATTATAAACCTAACTCACAAAATGACACATGTCATATGCAGTCCTTAGAAAAAGACTTTTACCTTGGTGCCCCTAGCTCTTTGCTTCTTTGGTGTAATTAAACATCAGGTGCAAATGGGCATTTTTAAAAAGTGAAAAGCCCACCTGCAAAGAAAGTGAAAGGCTTGCCCATTTTTACTTTTTGAAATGCTCACATTACCTTTTCTTACTGTGATACCCGGGTGATACCCGCCAGGCATCATGGTAATATTTTTGAAAGTAAAAATCAGGTTGGTCGATTTTGACACCGTGCAACACCTTTGGGCTCCAGCCTAGAGGGCCCATTATTTTGGGAAGGCAGTATGCTACAAAATAACGCTATGAATTGATTTTCTTCCATCATTGAACTGAAGGAAGTCCCTAAACCCGAAATCCTAAGTCCTAACCCTTGCACCCATAGACAAACAAAAGTTGGAAAATGGTTTTTTTCTCAAGGGAAATATAATTTTTCTCTCAAGAAATTTTTTGTTCAAAGCTTGGTGGAGTCGAATTGATATTTGGTCCTATTTTGGTCTCATATTTTGAATTGGTGTTGCATAATTAGCAATTTTTTTAATGGCACCTTTGTTTAGTGCCCCTCCAGATTAAATCCTTGGTTGTTTTAATTTGTATCATGTCCAATTTATTAAAAAAAAAGGTAACAAAAGAAAGAGAAGAAAATGTACCAATATAAGAACACAGAAAAAGGAAAAATTATTCTGGGATTAAATGGACATTCTGGAATTTTTTATAAATAAATAAATATATATAGAGCAAATGCCAAATGGATGAAAGGGATATGAATGAAATGTTGCCAATGATACTATATAGGCATAGTTACACAAAAGGCCAATGAAGTAGGACCAATGTATATGATGCAATTACTTCTCTCTTAATTTCAGTTCAGTGTAAAGCATAAATTGAATATCTTTCCCTGGAAACAACCCTTCTGTCAAGAGGGATGAATCCTGGGATTCAGGACAATACTTTTATAATTAAAAATAATTATAATCTTAACATTTTCAGTAATATTTTGGCAATAATTCATTACCTTCATCTTGCTTGTGAATTATGTACCATGTTTGTTTGAACAATCGTAAGTAAGTACGTAATTTGGCTTTTGAATCCAACGGCTTGAGTAAAAAAAGGTTTTGATGTGTTTTGAAGGCCAACCCAAACCACCAATGATCAGAAACATGCGTGATATGTTCTAAGTAGCTGTAATTAGATGTTGTCCAAAGGATGTAGAATCGAAGTCACATGAACTAAGGAGTTGAATTCTACTTGCTGTGAATTTTAAGAGCTTCTACAACTTTCAACATAACTACTGTAGTAATATCTCAGCATCTTGAAATTTATAGTGAAAAGATAATGAAAGGGTTGTCGAATCCTACTATGAAGTTGCCAAGAAATTGATACAAGGACTTTGAATGGGTATAGCCACTTTAGAAGCTCAAATTCTTGATATTTCCCGTCAAAACATCAATTGAGGGAGTTAAATCCTGGGTTCTGTAAAGAACAAAAGACCTAGATGATCCAATTTCTGTATTCAAGACCTTGAAGTTGATGTTTTGCCTTGGGAAGCATGTGAAGATTATTATATCACTTCATCATGGAACACCAGGTACCTTATCAAACATGTATCATTCGGTATATATTAAGAAACAACAGCAATAGAACCCAATGGACATGTGTTGCACGTCCACATACCATGCCTCCCTCATGTTTTGTTGCTGGAGCTACATTTTATGGTAATCCAAATAAATATATCAACCCCAAATTTGGTATTTAGTGTTAAATAAGATTTCTGCTGAATTTGTGAGTTTGTAAAAGCAATTTTGAGACATGAGTAATCTCTGGAATAATATATGCATGCTTGCATGGAGATCGATCATGGGGGATGTTGTAGCAATTGCACTTCAGTGTATCATATTCCCTCTTTTTTTGAGGTGGATCACAAACCAAAGGAGAATGCACTTTAGAGTTTACTGGTTCAAGGTACTTTTTAAAAAATTGGGTAGTTATTTGCCCACATCTGTACATGTCCTGGAAATCTGGCACACATCACCACATTAACCTAGAGAAGGGAAGAAGCATCAGTAGGCTCCTGAAGAGGGCATTGAACATTCAAAACTACTGAGTGATTCGGTATGTTTATCAACACAGTTTTTTTAACATTTGCTATATTTTCTGTATCGTCACATCATTAGGTCAACCAATCATCTGAGTGTGGAGACCTACTTGGAGCTTTAAAGTCTGGAGCTCTGTTTAGCCCCTTTATGGCAAGCTGGCTGGAAAGTGTCTAGTTTCAGAAAAGGGAAAGAAGAGAACATGAAGGGAGACGATCAGGCTTGTCCCATAAGGGTGGTACCAAATTTTGGTTTTAATGCTAGTTTGAAGTGGGGGAGTGCCTTTTGATTTTGCAGATCTATCTCATTAATCAACCTTCCATTAGGGAGATGCAATCTTGCATACGGAGATGCCTGAGAAGCTTGTAAAACAATTAGTTCTAAGAGAACTTGTTTAATTATGGTGAGTAGAGTTTAGGGTAGACGCAGTGGGAGCTGCAGCTGTTCGTGGGCATTGATAGCATGGGGCAAATACACCGAACATTTTGATTTCATGCTTGAAAGTTGTGATGCTTGCCCAGCCACCCCATCCAATGCCAATTACCATTGTCCAAATGAGGATGAATATGTTGATGAGGTAGATTGCTGCCCAGCTCGACATGAAGAAAGGGGGCCTCACAACAGCATTCTGCAGCCAGGGAAAGGATTGTCACTTCATCAGCTTCAGTGTCATTTTTTTGTGAGCCAAAACTGTGAAGTGGATTCTTCTCACAGAAAGAA
>Ga0116231_10005648_pt1 | contig 24488 bp, 16 predicted proteins | sample S1TSphgellanicum_2_FD_89695 | JGI IMG/M metagenome (GOLD analysis project Ga0116231, IMG submission 89695) | Host-associated microbial communities from peat moss isolated from Minnesota, USA - S1T2_Fd - Sphagnum magellanicum MG | ecosystem: Host-associated > Plants > Peat moss > Unclassified...
GTAATTGTAAGACTGTATATAAGATCTGTTTCTTAAGCAATCCAATCTTGCATATGTCAAGCAGATGCCCTGGCCTTTAATCCTCAGAAGATTTAATAAGGATGCATGTTTTGGTAGTCATTCTACAACTAGTACTTTTCTTATGCTATTACATAATAATGGCATAATCTTGATGGTTTTATGGGTCGTGGGTGCTTTCATCGTTCCACCCTGCCCCATTATCATTATTTACTATGCTAAGGGCAAAGTAGGTTGGAAATCCTTGCAGTGAGAAAATTTCCAATCTACAATTGATCTACAGAAATTTCAAGCCTATCCAATTTTCATGCAAGGCACACCCAAACTTATAAAAATGCAAAAAAAGCACAATTTATAAGGGAGTAGCAAGTAAATAATATTGTGTAAAAGGTTAAGTTTTGTTGAAAGCAAACTTAGCTAATAGCATTAATCATAAGCGATCATACAGGAGAAGACTTAGCCAAATTTAGCTACATGTCAAAGAGGGGAGTAGAACAAAAATTTAAGATTCCTGCCTTAGTTTGGCAACCTGTTAGAACCTTTAGTCTAAACAAGGCAAATTCAAAAAAAATTCCTTGAAATATGGCAACTTGGGGCCATTTTTTCCACCAAAAAACAAAAACCTCTGCATGAGTCACACGACAATTGTTTTTGTGGCCACATCAACAAAATTCGCCACAATTTAAGAAACACTTGCTAGTGAAGCAATGTTGCCAAAACTCATTCCCATGATAACTTACCAATTGATATTTGAAAATTGCACGTCTATGTGTTCGTTTTGGCTAAATTGAATCTGATTTTCAATATTGTAGTACCTGAACGATTTCGGCATAAATTAAAGTTTTGTCAAATTTTTGAAAAATAATTTACTTGTGCCTAAAAAATTAAAAAATTAGGATTCTCCAAGATTTGGACTGTCAAGTATGAACCACAGACCTTAAAGTTCAAAAACTTAAAACTGAGGCAGTCTAGACACTCTAGCCTGTCCCATAAACTTTTTAAAAGCTATGTTTGTTATATAAACATTACCTGTCAAAAAAATTCAAAACTAAAAAACCAAGTATCGAAGTTAAGATTTAAGATTTAATTAATTACTTGGCAGTTGTCTATTTCACACAGTTGTGGGTTGTTGGTTGAGGCACTTTAATCTAATATGAGCCCTCTTTTAGTTTGCATTATTTTGTCAATTGGTCTTTCACATGATCTTGACACGAATGTGACTTTTGATGCGCAATCACACATGCAACATAAATTTAGGATGGAGGTACTGAAAGACTAGTGGCCTTTGTGGGAAACCTTTCCACCAACCAGCTTGTCAAGGATTTCTTTGCTTTCACATATGGCAAGGGTGAGGGTGAACAAGCACCCAAAATGGCACCTTTGCCTTCTTGAGTGAGGTGTCTTAGTGAAAAACTAAACCCAAGAAATGTTAGATTTGGACTCAGATACCCTGATTTAGTCTAAGCATGGGGATATTATAATTTATAATATTGAGAAGCAATTTAGATGAATATTGAGGATTAAGGAAACTTTGAATACTGGCCATAATTTTGTATATAAACTGACTTTGGTTGTTAAGATCCAAAGTTGAGGGAAACAACCCAGACTTTACTGACTTTACTGTTTGGGTTTTTCCATAAGATGTGGTATTTTTACAATTCCAAGAACTAAATTCTCCTCCTCCATACAAAATGTCCTATTCACCCTATTCAACTAAAGGTGCATTCACACCTAATGTTAAGTCAGTGTTAAGTGAAAATCTAGGTGGCATCTTACTTGGCACCCAATGTTAAATTGAGTGATTATTTAACATTAAGTGAATGCTAACTTAACATAAAATCTTCGTGATAAATAGGTTTAGGTCCTAAATGACTAGCTTGGTGTTAGGGGACTTAATACTAGAGTCCTTAACACCAAGTGTGAATGTACCTTAAGTGTTTTAAATTGTTTCCCCAACTTTCATTTGCTACATTGGATTGCAAATGATCACTAAGGATGAATATAGGGAGGGTACGAATATGTTTTAACCTACACTAAGGATAATGATAATTGTATTTTCTACCATAAAAGTAAATATGATTTTCACTAAAATTTTAGCTTGAATGTTTTTAAAAATTGGGGTTGAATATACCATGAGAATATTGGTAAATTAGGGATAAAATCACTAATCATTTTCCTCCAGTTTCAGGTTTGCAAAGAACTTGCTTGCCTGGGTATTGTGAAAGAGCCAGCAAGAACCAATGGTTCAGGGTCAGTTCTTCAAATGATTCTTTGATTTTTCTTTGGTTTTGCAAGTTCTGAGTAAAAACCTGATTCCTTTATTTTTTTAAAACCACCGAAGAAGGGTCCAAATACCCGACCCTCACTCACCAGTTTTTGTTTGAAAAAGTGAGAACCTGCACTGGTTTATGCATCTTTCACATACCTTACCCTAAGGTCGGTTTCATCATCAAATAATCCTCAAAATAGTGAAATGAAATTTAGTGAAAATATGGCATTCATACATTGAAAATCATCATAATTATCATAGGCTACTCTCGGAATGATTTCACCACTCATATCACAATATTCTGGTAGATGATGGAAAAAAATTATAATTTTGAATTTTTAAAACGAATTGATTTTTTGAAAAAAAAATTAATTATTGGCTTTGTCAATGTGGAAACTGACCCTAGGCTACTGTAATCATCAGTAGTACAGTGGCTATTTGCAGAATGAGTGGTTTCCAACGTTATGCTTTTTCTTATCATCTCATTCTACGAGGTGAATGCCAAGTAAATGGGCCTTGGGAATAAGCACCATGTGCAACTCTGAAAACCCTTATTAAAAGTTGCACTTGCCATTGGCCCATTATCTCTCGACACACACACACACCCTTTACAACTGATTACTTCAACCAGTTGTAAGTTTTTGGTTTTAGAATTGCACTCCAAGTACAATTCTGAAAACCATTTTTAAGCCAGAGGTGTCAGCTGGCCAGCTAAAAAATTATGGTCCAAAGTTTTCTTTTGGGTCCTCTTTTGAGTATTTATGTGTTTCAGTATACCTCCAGTTCCAATCAGTTTTTGTTTTGGCCAAATATTTGCATTTTTCCTGCCTGAAAAATATGATTTTGACACATACAAACTTTAGGGTTTAGGGCTTTGTGTTCCTCAGCTATGTATATGCTAAGGAAATATTGTAGACACCTACATGGGCTTCACAAGAAAAAGAGTTGTGTCCCTAAAATGGTCTTGATATGTGTTCCTGGAATTTTTGACCTTTTATCATTAAGTGTCAAGTTGTGTAATTGGAAAAACTTTTTTCCGATATATCAAATATAGTCATTAGAATATGGTTCAAATTGTTGATTGAAACAAAAAAGTGAGGATTTTTACAAATTTGTAAACACAAATGCAATGTCCTTTCAAAGACTTCATAATCTTGGCCTTCAAAAATTGCTCAAAATTTTGTGGTGGTCTAAATTCACTATTTATTAAAACATAAAAAAGAAGACTATTGGAAGCCTTGCTAAAAATTAAGAACATTAAGAAAAGTGGAAAAAAAAATTATTTTTGTGTTGATGAACAAAGGAACCCAAAGTGCTATTTTCTTAAAACAGTTTCCTTGACCATTCATTTGGAATATTTAAATCTATTTTTTTGTAAATTCAATTGGTTTCAAGTTTTATACATTGACTTGGGTAATCTTTTGATATAAAATTCAAAACAAAAAGTCTATTTTAAATGATTCCTATGTTGTTTTGAATGGGTCTAAAAAATTTGAGGTGATGTTTTTGGTGGTACTACCCAAGGATAGGTTTCTCCAATCACCTAGACTCAAATGGATTTTAGTAGACCTAAGTCTCAATCCTTATAATGATTGAAAATCAACCTTGAAGAAAAAACTTATATTGAAATTCAAATCATGTAAATCTAGTGATTCAAATTTAGTTACCACATCTTGATGGATTTTAATTGTCACATTTGGATGGTCTAAGTTTTTTAAAATTTTCTTTTAAGGCTTCAACTTTAGTATGCTATGGGGATTAAAACTAAATGGTCCACCCAAATCCACCTTATCCAATTTTTTAAATAACAACATTAGATCAATGTTGATTAAAATGGCAATCAAAATTAGTCACCTTAGATCTTGAAGGTAAATAGATTTTTTTTCCAAGATTGAATTTTGGTTACTATATGGACCAAAACCCAAGTCCACTTAATCCCCCAAAAATCAATCAAATTTTGTGACTTGATTAAATTTTGGTCACTATTGAGGTAATTGATGTTGATTCCAAGAAATCATGACTTTTCGAGTTGTTTAACTTTACTACCATGTTTGTTTTGACTAAACATTGGTCAATTTGACTAAAAACCTTAGTTGTTAAAATGATATAACATTTATTTTGATTGGTTCAATTGACTAAAATGATCTTTTTGTTACTTGATCAAATATTACATTTAATCAAATAAGACAAAGATGGACACCTCTAGCAAAAGAAAACAAGGGTTTAGTCAAAATGGATATTCAATTTTGTTTTAACCATATGGGTGCAAACATGGTAAAAAGAGCCATGGTCACCACCTTGGTGACTTTTTATTTTTGAAATATTCTTGAAATTTTTTGAAATTTTTTTTATAGGTATCTTTATTTAATTCCTAACATAAAAATCTAGGCTAGGTAGGTAAGTACCTACTTATCCATCCTACCAACCAAGTTACCTAGGGTAATTAACCTACATAACTAGCTACCAACCAAGCTTATCTAGGTAACTAGGTTTTGTTAGTAGGTAGGTAGGCTAAGTTAGGTAGGTATATTAGGTAGGTATGTAGGCTAGGCTAGGTATTTAAATAAGTAGTTAAATAATTATAAGGTAGCAAGGTAGTTTTCAAGACCATACATTATAGGTAAAATAGCTAGGTAGATAGTTAAATTAAATAGCTAAATTAAGTAGCCTAAGTAACTAGCTAGGTTAAATGGTTAAGTTGGAAGCTAAATAATTAGGCTAGGTGGGCAACCCTATCCTTGGGTGCTACCACTAGAAACATCACACCCCAAATGTTTTAGACCCATCCAACTTTGAAACAAGATAGGATTCATTTAAAGAAAGCTTTTCATTTTAAATTTTATATCAAAAAATTACCCGAGTTATGTAGAATTTGAAACTTCAATTGGATTTATAAAAACATTTTTTTTAAAATTCCAAATAAGTGGTCAAGGAAGATGTTTCAAAAAAGTAACATTTAGGTTCCTTTGTTTAAGAACACAAAATGAACATTTTTTTCTTTTTTGATTTTTAAAACATTCTTAGGATGGCTTCAAATTATTTTGAGGCAACCACAAAATTTTGAACAATTTTCAAAGGCTAAGATTAGGAGGTCTTGAAAGACAATTGCATTCATGTTTTGTGGTAAAAAAAATTTTGGGTGGTAATTTGGGACATACCTTAGTAACTATGGTTGATAAACCAAAAACCAATGTTTTTACAATGATACAACTTGACACTTAATGATAAGGGGTCAAGAATTTTAGGAACACATGTTAGAAACATTTTAGGAACACAAATGCCTTACTTTTGCAACCTTTGTAGGTCTCTACAAGTTTTTCATAACATGTACATAAGTGGGGAACACAAAACCCATGTGATGTAAAACAATAATAAAAAACCACAATTTCATTAATTAAATTAAATTGGTTCCACCTTTCCTTGAATTTTGGTGAGGTGGTTCCTAACACTACAAGGAATTCCCATATTAACAAATAGTTTTATGACTAATGTTTAATTGCAAATGCCACATGTGACTAGTATAGTATGTAGTGACCTTGGACACGTTGCATAATAATCATAGTCATAAAAGGCATTATGTGGCACCTAGACAAAATTGCAATTGCATCAAGGTGTGATTAATACCAATTTTTCATCCAAATAAGATCTAGCCTATGTGGCATAGTGATTTATGACTAGTTTTATTATTAAGAAGTGTAATCACATATGATGATGTGGCATGGTCATTTGTGATTGGGTTTTATGATTAAAAAGTGTAATGGCATGAAATGTCTCATAATCGGCTAAGATGTATCCATGTGGCAATAATCCATCTAACAATTTTTAAGTTCGAATAAACAACCTAACATAGGCTAAGTAGGTAGGTAAGATCCTAGATTGTTTTTTCCATGGCCACACATCTTTTTAATTGATTCATCCCAAATGGCAGATGTAGTTTCAATGTTTGTAGTAGATATAATGAGTAATCTTTTCTTTCACATAATTATATACTTTACAAAATTCAATTTGTAGACGAAGGATATGGGATAAATTTTAATGAAAAAGAAACACTACAACACTATGTAACATTACCACATCCTTTGTTTTGTGCACAAAACAATATCCCATATCAACACAATAGAATACCTACCGCTTAACCCACTTACATATTATGTATTATCTATCCTACTTACTACTTATGATGTACTACCTAGCCTACATAATTAATTAATTATGTTTCTAGCTTAAGTTATTTTATGTTATAATGAATTATTCCACCTTAGGTTTTTTTCAATTATTTTAGGTTACTCCGCCTTAGGTTGTTTTTAAAATACTTTACCTTAGGCTATTATTGACTATTCCACCTTAAGCTATTATAGGCTATTTAAAGTTGTTTTATGTTATTCCAACCTAGGCCATTCTTGATGATTTTTGACTATTATAAGTTATTCCACCTTAGATTATTTTGGATTATTTTACTTTTTAAAATAGGTTATTTTATTTTGGCTACAACACAAAACTAATAAGGAAATAAAATGTGCAAACTATAATGTGCAAGAACCTTATCCCTAAATAACTATTACATTGAAGTGATAATTCATTTTAAATAACTTAAAAAACAAATTTAGACCATTAAATCCAACAATCCCAACATTTTTTGGAAAATAAAATATTTGCACCTACACATGACCCTATTATGCCAAAAATTGAAAATGGTGGTTCCTTTTTACCCTTTTCATTGATCTTTTAAAATTCACAAACCTATCAAACTTTATTGTATAGTTAATTATTTGTTCACTTAAGATAACCAAGAAATAATTTCTTAGCCATAACATATTTTCTTCACACTTAAACACTTGTGTACATTTGTAAGTATAATATGTAGTTACAACTCAAATTGAATAAGATGTCACATGGTGTCCAATCACCTATGAACTACATTACTAGGCACAAAAGCAACTAAATTTTCATTTATTGTTGGATGATATGATTACATTTTTCATCTTCATTTTTGTACAAACTAGCAATAGTTACAAGTCATAGTCACATGCAATTTAAAACCATTTTGTAGTTGCATATGTAACTTCAAATCATTTTTATATGACACCATGGAAGATAATTGTATTGGTAGTAAAAGAAAATGGTTAATTTGGACACATCACAAACACATGGGTTGATATGGCCATGATTCCTTGTACCACCCAAGGATGGGTTTGCCTAAGTAGGTAGGTTAATATAGGCTAGGTAGTTAAATAGCATGAGGTAGTTAAACTAGGCTTCTTAAGTATGTGAGAAAGAATATTCATAAAATGTTTCCAAAATGGGGCCCTATGGACATCAAAAAATTATAAGTTATACTTTATGCACATTAATTTTAGTCAATCCCCTTCATCATTGGATCAAGATTAATTTTCACTCAAAATGAACTTTGAGTTTCAAAATGTTGTCATGCAAATTCTAAAGTTTTTTGCTTATGTTTAGGATAGTCAAAAGATGTCATCAATATTTTAGCTTACTACATATTATGGTACTCGTTATATATCACCTTTTTTAGTGGAAAATGGTTCGCCTTTAGTATGCTTTCACCCTAAAACTTAAAAGTTAAACTTAAAATCATGAAATAGGATTTATTTAGAACATACATTTAATTATTTAAGACTAAATTGTTAATTTAGGACTTTACCCAGCCTAGTGGATGGTATGAACTCCACCTAGAGGCCACCAAATTAAAAAAATGTAACCTTACATTCAAGTAATTAATCCAACAACACCAACATTGTCAATGGATCCATCTGTCTTACTCATACTATAAATATGTTAGTTTCAAAATGAATATATTAATATGATGAAAAGAGTATTTTGCCTAGTGCACACCAAGTGAAAATTATAGGTTATTCATTATTAAGGTTGGAAGTTAATGTTTTTATTCATGACAAACAAAAAAATTATTTACTAAATTAAAAGAACTAGGCACAACATGTGCTAGTTCATTGAGTGCAATAATGTCTATGGATCCAAAGTTGTTGCTCATACTATAATAAAATCACTAATTATATTTGGCAACTCTATGCCATGAAAGAAAAAAGTAGATGCATGGTGGCCACTAGGATTAGGGTTTAAGGTCCATAATTTTTTTATTGATAGCTAGTATCCAAGAATATACACACACAAATTTCTACAATAAAAAAATTCTTTAATGCCACTTTATGCCATGAAAGAAAAAAACAAACACCCAAATGGCCATCAAAGATACAACAAAAAGATCATCAACCATGACTATGAAAAAATATACACACATATTTTTTTACAATCAAAACATTGCTTTAAAATATGCCACATCAAACATAAAAAAATCCAAAAATAAAAAAAAGTTCTTAATAAATTTGGAATCAATGCCATGAAAGGGAAAAAATAGACGTTTAGTGGCCACTAGGGATTAGGGTTTAGGTGCAATAACAAAGATCATTGATCATGACTATTAAGAACATTGTACACGAAATTATCTACAATGAACAAATTGATTAAACAATACACCTCGTCAAATACAAAAACACAACAATAGTTTTCCAACCAGTGACAAAGATAAACTTTAAAAAGACCACCAAGACAAGTTGAACTCTATATATTATTCCACTACCAAATGATACATCAAATAAAAATAGTTAAAATGTATTGATAATTTAGTCAATGATTGCAAAGAGAAATTAAATACTTTGAGTTTCAAAAAAAAACAAACTTGCCTATCCAACAATGGCTACATTCACATTTACAAATCCAAAAATGGTGCTCATAGTGAAACATTTCCTAGTAGTTTAAATTTTTATATACCATTTCTCCTTGTGGCCACTAGGTGCAACAAAGTAGATTATTGGTTTGAAAAGCAATGAATTAGAGGTCCAATTTTTAGTTTCACCTACAAACTCAATTATTGAAAAAATCACACATTTAAAGACACCAATGCCAACAATGAATAAGAATCAATAGATTGTTACTAATTATGAATAAGAAAAAGAATTATGAATAATTTGATGTATAATTGAATTCATTAATTAACACAAAATAGAACATTAATAAGAGTTAACATAAGAACAAAAGTGTAGTCATGATTTAAATGAAAAAAAACACATCAAGAAAGAACACATATTTTATCAAGGTCACCAACATACTTTACAAATTATTGAATGCATTAGTAGCCTCAAGATTCACTTTCATTCAAGAAGAACAACTATCAAGAGTAATAATTTGACTTTTGTTTGTTGTATTTTTCATGAAGGAAAAGAGAAAAGAATAGTTGAAATTTCAAGCCACTATTTCTACCAAATTACATTTCCACTTGTTGTTCCAACAATCTTCATACAAACGTCATTCATCTAAATTTGACCCTTTCTTCACTGACACCCACCATTGCACCCTCACCATTTTGAAAAATTCATTTTGATCATCTTTAACAACATCACTCTGTGTTTTTCCCATCTAAACAAGGACAAGGAGAGGACCATGAAGCCTCACGAGAACAAAATCTCCATTGTTGAGATCTTTAAACGAGGTGTTTGTAGGAACTAGCTTCAAGTTCTTAGGCCCACAATAAGGATGCATGATTGGGTTTTCCAATCAACAACCGGCCTTATAGATAGCAATTCAACTTTCACATAATTTAATTTCCAATTGTTGGAAGGCCAAAAACTTTCTAGAAAAGTGAACCTTTGAGTAGGCAAAGGTTTTGACAAATGCAATAAAATATCCTCCCAATAATCCACATACAAACTCATCTTCATTGCATAAGTTGTGTTTTGTTCAATGCCTTGTTTCTAGAATTCCACGTATTTGGATAGTTTAACATTCATAAAATTTTCCTTCTCCACTAACCTTACCACATCATGGCCCAAAATTGGGCGATATGGAATAGGGTTTAGGACTCTAGTAGGCAGCTTTGGAGATCCATCTACATTAACTTTCCATAATTGGATTAGAGGCCTTTCCATGGGACTCCAAATGATATCGATTGGTGAAACTTTGTACTATATCACAGGCCAACCAAATGAATCCACAAAAAATCTAAAAAGATGCACATCAATATGCCTTACCAAAGTTTCTAAACTATCCTTTAAACAACCAAAGGCCTAGGTTTTACAATCTAGAATTTCTTGAATAAATTACGAAATGAAAGGTCTTTCTTGCAAAACCATGAAAACCTTCATCAAATCTGCCAAAATATAATTGTTGTACTCTCTCAACTTTTTGGGCAAATATCCAAAGCATCCATCAATATCTTCATGTGTATGACCAACCATAAGGAATCCTAGTTTAACTTCTTCAAACACTTCCCTCACCATCAACAACAACAGAAATGCTAACAAATACCTATTTTTATTGTCCACACAATTATTAATTTGAAGCAAGAAATTTTTTGGCAATGGTTTGGGGCCCACACTTTCATTTAGGTCCTTGTTGCGACTTCTTCGAACTTTGGAGAAAGCTCACTTTCATTTGTGCTTGTGGCCACACTTCATAAGATATGCCAAAGTTCGAAGAAGCCGCAACAAGGACCCAATTGTAAAATTGGGATCATTAAGCCACAATTCATTGGAATATTACGCATATCTTTCATCGCCATGTGATCATGAGTTATCATACCTATCAAGTTAATGGGCAATTGTCCAAGTCCAAAAATAATTTTGTTTGCCACTTGTAACCTTGGGAGTGTAGTTTTCACATCATCCATTTTGTCATGGATAATCTATAGGAACTCATCTTTGGAATGCACAAACTCGGACCTTTGTATGGTATAAGCTTATGCATGACTCTTGATCATGCAAAAGATGTTTTCTCAACTTCAGTTCATATTCTTTCGTGTCACTGCTAGTTTGTCCCAACTTTGATATTAAATCCTTTAATGATTCACACATAGTACACTTTGCAAAAATAGAGCCTTTCTTTCTTACATCAACATTGAGATGGTGTCTCTTACTTAACCTACCCATAATAGCCAAAAAAATACCTCCAATGCTTAACTCTTTGTTAATATTTGAAAATGTAATCCAAAAAGAGTGATCAAATTAAACAACACAATTTTAAACATTAAAAACTAAACCGAAAAAAATACATAATATTCGCATGTTCCTCTCAATTGTATACACTATCATTTACTTCATCAGTTTGCTCTCAAAAGCTCCTCCACATATTAAATAATAGTTGTCTAACATCTTGTCTACCATTTCTAATTCCTTTCAATTGATGTGGCATTGTGTCAACACTTAAGTCAATCATATTCAACATTTGATTATGTTTGTTTGGTTGGAGTTCAAAGTTTATGCAAACCTTTGTTACTGTGAGGTAAAAATCTACAACCACTTGGAATTTACTTTGTATAACATGTATGTTGATTTAAACAAGCCAATGACTTTATACCATGTTGTTTCATAAATGTCTATTTCTTCAATCATGATGAACTTATGCTACTTCATGTCTCCTTTCATATGCAACCTTCTTGGAATATCCATGCCATATGTTGTGTGATTTTCAAAGGATAGACCCCAAAATTCTTCTTTTAACAATGTCATTTTTTCATGAAAAAAATGTTGACAATAATTTTGTGTACAACATAATGTGGAACTCACATTCTGAACAGAGTTTTGGGACAACAACTTTTCAATCCTTGACATTAATCGATCAAAATGACCAACATTTTGCTTCCTTTTTTTAAAAAAATATTGCTTTTTCATTATATTGATTTATCCTTTTTCATAAACAATTTGTATGTTGTTTTCATTGTAAGATACAAGAAGTTACTTCATGGAGTACCCATCCACAATTGTTTGAACCAATGGCCATTTCCAAATTGTCATAACCATAAAAACATTATTCAGGCAATATAAAATACTCATTCCAACATGATCTTCAACAAGCTGATTATCAAAAATTACTTCCCTTGGGTCATAATCAATTACACAACCACTTGCAATGAACAACCCAACATCATCCACAAGGTCACATTTTGCACCTCACCAAGCAAACCTACCTTTTGATGGGATGCAAGAGTTCCTTCTTCCATTTTCATCATCACCTCATTCCTCTTATTCTTTGTCATTTCCTTCCTCATTCGTGCCTTCATTCATAAAATTAGAAGTTCTTTTCAAAGTGCCATCATTGGTGGCATCATGAAAGCTATTACATTTGTATCCATTGGACTCGTCTTTAGGAATCCCACCCATGGTATTGTTAATTTTTTCATTAACATCAAATCCCTCAAAACATAAGGATGTGGAGAGAGCCTAATCTCTACAAAACACTCTTCTCTTCTGCAAATTGCTAAAACCTTTCTATTGAATGTCTTCCTCTAGTAGAAATACAAGTGCTTCTTTTAGCAAAGAAACATCTTTTGCAAGCCAAAAACAATCATTTCCCACCAATGATCCATAATATCACACATTTGGAGTAGGGTAAAAGAGTTTTTGTTCTTCAAACACCTTAACCATGAATATGATGGTTACAACTATACAATTCTCCATTCCATTAACACCATAGATCAAGACTAACGATGGATCCTTGCACTACCCTACTCCAATTTGAGCGCTACCATCCTTGCTCAAACCCCAAATAAAAATCATGTCACCAACATGCATATTTGCGGTCATGTTTTCATAGTTCTTAAAAATATTTTACCCATTAGACACCAAACATTCACAAAGTTAATGGATGAACATTATTATCATTATACCAAGTGGAACACAAAATTGAACAAGAAATGATGAACCCGTAAATGCAACACCCATTCCACTAAGAAAAGATGTTTTTTTGCCCAATTCAATTGAATGTTGACCAATTACGAAAACATTTCAAGAATATTATATTAAATAACACTAGATTTCACACAAGAATTTGGGCCTAAATTTTTTTTTGGGGGTCACTTCATAAAGGCCATCTAAAAAACGCATGGTGACCACTAGGCATTTTTGGATTACCAATTAGAAAGAACACAAAAGACGCCTAGCGATAGCCAGACATTTTATGTGCTTACCTTCAATTGGATATTGAAAAAATGTCTAGCAGCCACAAGGAATTATCTAGGATTTCCTTTGAATAATGATCCAAAAAACACCTAGTGACAGCCAAACATTCTTTGGGATTCCCACTATTCAGTGATGAAGAACATGTTTAGGAACCACCAAGTGTTTTTCTTTGATTGTCATTATTTGGTGATTGAAAAAATGCCCGGCGACTGCCAAATGTTTTCTTCGATTCCTACTATGTGGTGATTTTCAAAATGTTTGGTGGTCATGATGTGTTTTGTTTAATTCCCCTTATTCATTGATCCAAAAAATGCCTAAATGCCATTAATCATTTTCTGTGATTTCCTTCAATTGGTTATCCAAAAAATGCTTGGCACCACCGGTCGTTTTTATTTATTTCCCTAAATTGGTTATCTAGAAAACACCTTATGACCACTAGGTATTTTTTACGATTTCCTTCAATTAATTATCTAAAACACACCTAGTAATCGCTAGGTGTTTTTTTTATAATGTGCATGGCTAACATATGAGGGAAAAAGTGGCATAGCTTGCACAAAATGCCCGGCGATTACTAGGAGTCTTCCAATTTTCTATAAGACTATCTAACAATACCTATCTCCTTATCATACTAACTAAAGTAATGGAATCTTTTGAAAGTTGCCAATCATCCTATGAAGATTTGGTTGAACAACTTTGTAAAATAGTTTTACTATGACTATGTTGTGGTATCATCTAGGTTGGAACAAACTATTGCCAATAGTTATCCTTGTAATGAAGGAATTTTTTCTTGCATTTTAATTTGAGTTTCAACAATAATTTTAAAGGGATAAGAACCATGGAAATATTAGAAGATCCTTTGTTATTTCTATTTCCTAGTTTTTGTTGGTTTATAACAAAACTGATGTTTGAATTGATAGCATGCTTCTTGAAATCAAACCAAGGATGCATCAAAATCTTGCAAAATAATTTGATTAGAATATGTGAGTGTGAAAGCTCTAGGACAAGAAGGATTTGAAATGATAAACGTCATGAATCTCTATAGTCATTGTGATGTTAATAAAAAATTGTGCAATATTCACCTTCTTTTTTGATATGGCTCTAGCTTGTTCCGAGAGGTGGGATCGAACATAAGCAATATTCCTCTAGCAAGAAATGTTGTCAAACCCCATGAACGTAGCACATTTTTGAACATGCAAACCCAAGTTTTAGGATCCTCTCTCCTAACCCAAGGAAAGTGATGACAAATGGACTCTTTGTTGGAGGAATTTTTTTAGAAAACATTAAATGTATGAAATGGGAATCGCAAGATGAAAAGAGATGCGATTTTGTGGGTGTAAGAAATCGAGAATATATTATCATGCAAAACAATGTTGAATTTGAAACTACTTTTCAAATACAAAGAAATAGAACATGTCGTCGCAAATTGCCCTATATTATGGAATGTATTATACTATTGAAAGAAAGAGACTTGTGATGTTAATTAATCACAAGATTGAAGTGAAGATTTGAGAAAATGAAAGAACAATGGGTAGGAATGGTGAGAAGGTTATACCCATGCTTTGAAGCTATTTGATAGAGCTCTTTGAGTTGCATAATTTCACTTCGAAACTCTTCTCTTTAAAACCCTACAACGTTTAAAAAAGAAATGGTCATGAACAAGGGCTAAATCATTGGTCTTTATTTGTTGTTTTGTTCTTGTTCTTGTCCAAAACTCTAAACCACCAAATCCAAATCTTTAGTGTCCCAAATTATTTCTCAAAACCCTAACTTCAGGTTTAGATTGAAATTTTTTTTTGAAGTAAAGTTCAATTGTGCTCTATTTGCTGAGATCTCCTACTTTTAATCCCCTCTGAAGTTCCAGACCCTTAGTGTGTTAAATTATTTCTCAAAACCCTAACTTCATGTTTAGATTACAAAAATTTCTTGAAAGAGAGCTTGATCGCACTCCATCTTTCTAATTCTCCTACTCTTGATTCCCTTTGAAGCTCTAGATCCTTGGTGTCTTGGATTCTTTCTCGAAACCCTAACTTCATGCTTCAAATCAAAAAACATCTAGAAGGAGAGTTTGATTACATTTTGTCTTTTGAATTCTTCTACTTTTGATCCCTTTCGAAGTTCCAAATCCTTAATGTTTCAAATTCTTCCCTAAAACCCTAACTTCATGTTTGGATTGAAAAAACTTCTTGAAAGAGAGTTCGATCGCATTTTGTCTTTTTAATTTTCCTGCTTTTGATCATTTCCAAAGCTCTAGATCCTTAGTGTCCCGGATTCTTTCCCGAAAACTTAATTTCACATTTAGATTGAAAAAAATTCTTGAAGGAGAGTTCAATCGTGCTTTGTCTTTTTAGTTTTCTTGTTTTTGATCCCCTTCAAAACTTCAAATCCTTAGTGTTTGGGATTTTTTCCCAAAACCCTAACTTCACATTTAGACTAAATTTTTTTTTGAAAGAGAGCTGAATGGCACTTTATCTTTTTAATTCTCCTACTTTTGATCCCTTCCAAAACTCCAAATCCTTGGTGTCCCGGATTTTTTTCCAAAACCTTAATTTCATGCTTGGATTAAAAACACTTCTTGAAGGAAAGTTCATCGTGTTCTTTCTTTTCAATTCTCCTAGTGTTGATCCCCTCCAAAGCTCTAAATCCTTGGTGTCCTAAATTCTTTCCCAAAACCCTAACTTCACGTTTAAATTGAAAAAACTTCTTAAAAGAAAGCTTGATCGCATTTTCTCTTCTCAATTTTTCTGCTCTCAATCCTTTATGAAGCTTTAGATTCTTAGTGTCATGAATTCTTTCCCAAAACCCTAACTTCACTCTTGGATTAAAACTACTTCTTGAAGGAGAGTTTGATCACACTCTGTCTTTTCAGTTCTTGTGCTTTTGATCCCTTTTAAAGCTCTAGATCCTTGTTTTAGATTATTTCCCAAAACCCTAACTTCATGCTTGGACTGAAAAAAAAATTTGAAGGAAAATTCGATCATGCTTTGTCTTCTCTTGAAAAAAATTAAGACTCTCATTTTGCCCCAAATCTATCAATTGCTGAAAATTCCCCATTGCAAGAATGGCTCACGAGACTTATGTTTAATATATCTCCCGCCTTCAACAATCTGTAATGATGAATGTTGAAAGTGAAATTTCCATTCCACGAGTAATGATGGATGAGATGGTACTAAGGTTTCACTACTAAATTAGATGTAAGTTATGCCACATGGCAAAATTGTTGTTTGGTTTTCTATTTTGGCTTATTGTTGAATGTTTATAGGATATTATTATCTTTGGTATAACAAAATTTTGGTGTCTATGTTTAAAGATTTATGGTTTAGGGTGTAAAACATAGGATGTATGTTATAACATTTAAGGTTTAGGGTGTAAGGCATAATATTAAGTTGTGTGGGATATATGTTAATATAACATAGGATTTTACGTCGAAGGTAAAAGGTTTTGAATGTATAGCATAGGGTCTATAATGTTATTATAACATTTAGGGAACTTTAAGGGTTGATGGTTTAGGATTTAGGGTTCACGATTTAGGGTTTAAGGTTTAAAGTCCAATGTAGCATTTCAACTATATGTTTAATTTACATTAATTTAATTTTAGGTGAAATTATTAATACTAGAAAATAAGAGCTTTAATAATTGAATTTGTATTGACATTAATTGAAATTACATGCAATTAATTATAATATGCTATAATTTTGATAATGTAAATATCATTTAAATGGAATTAATTATTATAAAAACTCTTTTATCACTACAACATCGGGGTGAACCATTCAAATGACTAAACTATCAAATTTTACAATCAATTTTTTAAAATTTATTTTAGGATGAGAACTTAAGACCTAAATTGGTGGGGGTTGTAGGAAAGAAAAAAAATTTGTTGGAACCCTATCTATAAATATCAATTACACATTTTGATTATTACCTTAATGAAGATAAATAATTTTAAAAAACAATCTAGTCACATTACCTAGTCCTTATTTGAGATTTCAAATGAACTCTTTAAAATAAAAGGCACACGTACTCTTTTGGAACCCTATTTGTAAATAACAATCATTACACATTTTGAGTTTTACTTTATTTAGGATATTAATTTATATTTTAAAATCAAAGCACCAAATTTGGTTTCCCCATTGGTTTGAAGAAATAAATTTTTAGACCTACACACAACCCTATTATGCTAAGTATTGAAGAAGTTTGTATTTTTCTAACAATTCCCTTGGTCCTCCAAAAATATTAATAAACTTATCAAACCCTATTAGACATGGTTAATGAAGATATTTATCATCATTTTTGTCATCCATCTTGCCTTTTTTAGACATAAAAACATGTATATATGGACTTCTATGGTATGTTGGAGTTTTCATTGTCAACAAATTTTTAACGATAAGTGCGTTTTAGGGTTTGGGAAGATGGATTTGAGGATGGTAATGAGATGCTGGCAAAAGGAGTTGGTGTTTTAGTAGGCATAACATGTACAATTATAGATGTGGATGCAAAAAAGATGGTGAAGCCGCATTATGACCAACCATTAATCTATACATTTGTGATATGTTAGAGTTTTCATCATTGATAATTTTTTAAGGATAAATGTGTTTTAGGGTTTGGGAAAAAGGATTTGGGGATGGTGGCGAGGTGGTGGCAAAAAGAGTTTCTACTGCTTTAAAGAACAAAACACTTATAATTAATCTATCTCTGCTTGTGGTATTTGTGAATTTTATTGCATTTTCATCTTATCCAACCATAGGTAAGGAGTAAAATCAATAAAAATAAGCTTGCATTGTTTTCATGGATTTTTTGAACATAGATGAAAACACCTTGGGTGGTACCATTAAGAACGTCACACCTTGATTTTCCTGCACCCAAAAAAACTTTGAAAAATCATAGGAAACATTTAAATAAATATTTTCATAAATTTTTTTAATGAATACATTTATTAGGTTCCATAGATTTTGAAATTTCAATCATATCAGGAATATTGTGTATTTTGATGTTCCTAATCATTGCATTTAGAAAAAGTTTCAAGAATGTCACTCTGGTTCCTTTCTTGAAACTTTTTGGTCAAGAACACAAGTTTGAAACATGATTTGAAACTTTTTTTAGGAATTTTTTCCTAAGATAATTTTGAAGTCATTCTATTTTTATGTTTATATTAGGTAAATAATTGAATAAGTGTAATTTAGTTATGAATTTCAAAAGTTAAGGCTATCAATTTCTAAAGGGGCAATTTTAATTAATAATACAAATTTTTAACAATTTCTATTTTTTTAAATTCCAAAATAAAATTCAAGTCATATATTAATGCATGCAATTGATAACCATGAAAAAAAAATTATAGTTGGGAAATTTTTTTAAATAAAGGGCCCATGAAAATGATTTGGTCGTTTTTAGTTCCTTAGCCACTTTTTTTAGGTGGTTCCTAGTGGTACCTCCCAAGGATGTTTTTGCCCACATGCATTGGTGCATTAATATTATAACATGTATTTAATTAATTCCAAACTTTGGAAAAGTCCAAAAATAACTTCAAAGAAATTGGATTGTAAAAAAAGTCTTAAATTGTAAATTGAACTTGCTAACCAATAGGCCCAATGCATATTGTCATTATTGGTAGTGATCAAAAGGTTCATATGAAAGAGGGTTAATATGAAAATTGTGTAAATCACAAAAGAAAAACATGAAATAGAGTCGATACTTGGTGGTCACCAAATGATAAAGAATGAATATGGAGGACTGAACAACATTGGAAGGGATTTGGAAAAAAATTCCAAGTAAAATTTTTAATTCATTCCAAATTTTGACAAAGTCCAAAAATAAAAATAATCAATTTTAAAAGTTTAAAAATAAATAGAATATAATCTTAAACTTGATGGGCACCAAACAACATGTTGAAACGACAAATTTTCATAAGAATAATTTTTCACCATAAGAATAATTAACATACATGAAAATAGATAAACATGTTGGCCACAAGAATTTAAGAACTAGAAGACCTTAAAAAGAAGGGTGCATAACTAAAACATTACATAACATCATCAAGTTTTCATGGTGCCCACCAAAATTAGTAAAGCACCTAGTAAGCAATTTCACGAAAAAAATCAAAAAATACAATTTGAAATATCTATTAAATTTTGTCATTGAATTTTGCAAAGTATCAACCAAAGTAAACTTCAAATGCACAAAAGAACAATTATTATCAATTTATTGATTTCATATATATACATTGAGTATCAAAAACTACATTGCCATCCATATAGGAATTTGGAATATCAGCTACTGAAACTAAAATTCAACTTTACAAACAACCAAAAATTGAAGAATTGTCTAACCTTTGACCAAAAGTCAAATATGAAACTACATCCTTTGTTTCTTTAAATAGAGAACTTGATCGACAACATGATTTTCTACCATTTGGAATTGCAAATGCCTTCGTGTGGTTTGTAAACAAAAATCGAAATCCACTATAAACAAAAATGAATAATTGAAATTTCCCCAAACTACAAACCTCAAACTGACAAAATATAAAGTAAAAACAAATAACTGAACCAACATGAAATGAAAGACACGAAAGACATAATTGAAACAAGGAAGGGAAATGTTTATTTAAGACGTCAATTAAAGGAAGTTGAACTATTGTTGGATCCTCATTTGAACTTCCTTCAAATTGTTTGAACCAACAATAAAACGGATATCGAAAATTGAATGACAACCTTGAAAACTACATGATAATTACAAAATGGGTGTAAATTGTTTTTGCAAAGGGCAAATCCTTCAATGCCAACCACAACTGAGATGCAAGGTCTAACCATTGCACCTTTTTTTGGATAATTCACATCCTCTAAATGGTTCAAGAAAAAGTCCACTCCATTTTGGATTTTGAAAGGCCTTGTTAGGCTCATCATCAATGAGCAGTGTTTGATCCCTATCCCCATAAGGTAGGCCTTTGCATGCAAAGTGAACTTGATCCAAGTCCTTCAAATAGTAATAAATTGAACGTGTGAACTAACTTGTTGTTGTAGTGCATTGCTCATGTCCTTAAACAAATACAAATTGATCAATGAGAGTTTTGGCCATTAACTAAGGTAGAATTTCAAAGACATCTTCTAACAACATACACAACCAAATAGCAATGTAAAGATGTTCAAATGTTCAAGAAAAGAAATGTTGTATTCCAACATGAATTTCCAACTTGGATATGTTTAAATTTTTCCCAATGTTTCAATGATTCCCTTGAAGAAAAACACACTTTGGAAAGTAACAAAGGACACCATTGACACTGAGAATGAGGAGCTTTTTAGTTGTGCCAAATCAAAAGGTCTAAATATGCTTCTTTGGAATATAAAAAGAAACACCATGCACCTTCCAAAAAGAAGAAAGGTTAGAGCAAAGAGAAATTAAAAAATGAGTAGAAGCCTCCATTCTTGTCGTAATAGATGTTAGTCCAACACAAAATTTACAAAAATTAAATTGATATCTAAAATATGGAAGTATAATTTTGATCGGGAATTTGATAATAACATGGACTAAAAACACACATATCACAACCTAATGGTCATTAGGTAGACGAAGATGAACACCAGGTGGCCACTAAATGGTTACAAGAGTGTGAAGTTCAACACAAGGGCCATTAAGCCAAACCAAATGCTTTAAAAACAAAGAGTATAAACAACATTCAAGCAATAGAATTAAATATTTTTAATAATTTTTTTCAAAAGGAAAATTTTGAGATATTCAAACAAGCAAAATTTGAAGATTTGAATAATTAATAGAATATTTTTTGTTTCAATTTCAATTTTGCATTGTTACAAAATGTGGGTAGGCAAATACGACTACAATCACAAATAACATTTTGAAAAGTCCTAGATTATCTGGATTAATACATTTAATTTTACCAAAGGGATTGTGTTCAACAAAGGTGGGAACATTATATCCAGATGAATGAAGATTTTCGAAGTAAGGGAGAACAAACCCCAAAAAATATCAATTTTCCCCACAAACATCGCCAAACGACTCCAAAAAAATGGCACTATACGAGCTGTTAAACATGATTTTATATGGCACATCATCTATGAGCAACGTGTTGCCAGCGTGAGTGTAAGGAAATGTAGAAAAAATAACGTTAAGGTTCTTATGGAAAATTGACTTGTCAAGTTTATCCAGTAGGAAATGCAGATTTTGCATGTAAAATGTTCAATCAAACATTGTAAAAACATGTATAGAGATTTGTGTTTTGTGCTAGATTTGATCCAAATAATTATAGATATTGTGACGTTGAGCTTTGGACCAAATATAGATGTGGAATTGTGCAAAAAAAAATTCCAATAATTCTTTCAATCTAGGCTTAAGAACAATGGTGTGAAATGTAGCTTTTCCATATCCACACTTTTCAAAGCATGTGGTGATTAAAATTTTGTTCAAATTGAAAATCACATGAAATGGACTCACCTCTATTGTAGGTGAATGAAACATAGGGGAGTCGCCACCCGAAGTCAATGGAATTTCATCCAAGCCTAATTCGACGATGGTGCATGAATTTGGCAACCCCACATCTTCCACCTCATCAAGAAATGGTGCACCAATAACCTAAAAGACAAAATAAACAGTAGTTGGCAAAGTCTTAAAAATCAAGGATCATATAAATCAATGAGATTGGAAAATCCAAAAAAGAATTGGAATGAAGAAACAAAAGAAAAAATTTAGACTACTTATTATGGATGTTGAACAATTTTTACAATAAGTGGTGTGATAGGCCATAGTGCATTTTTTGAACAATGTTTGGAATTTGAGATCGTCTTCTTTGAGATTCTGATGGTGCTAAAGGATAAAGCTCCACAAAGGTGGGAATACTAAGCCCAAAATAATGAAAAAACTCTAAGTATAGAAGAAGAGTCTTCATGAGATAATTATCCTCTTTTGGCAAGTCTTCATAGGATTCAACAAAGATGGCATTAAAGGGTGGATTCAGGTAAGTTCTATAAAGCATATCATCTACCAACAATATATTTCCAAGGTGAATATTAAAACACTTAGGAAAAAACTAAAAAAGGCTCTTATGATAAATTCTTTCATCATGAGTGGGATAATCGATGTGATTATCATCTCTTTTGAAGGGAAGCTACAGATAGTTCTTGTTAATCTTGCATAGATTTTGACCAATAATCCTTTGTAGGTTGATCTCAATACCTTCTAATCACCTCAAGAGGAATTCTTTTAAACTTGGCCTCAAAATAACACTCTTGCCTAATAAGGTGCGACCTTGAGCTAAATTAAACGGCGGAGGCAACAAGTGATTAATTTCGAAATAATCCTTCCTAATAAGGACACCGTCCAAATCGAAAATGATGTGTAAAGGACTCACCTCCGTATCTTTTGTGTCTATGGGTGGAGGAGATCTAAGACCTCTAAGAGTGAGCTTTGGCCCCCTTATCTTCTTCGATAATTTCATGGAAAATTCAATAAATTTTTAAATTTCCAGCCCCATGGAATCTTGCAAAGGGTGATTGCAGGTGCAATGGGACAAATGGCCTAAAGGCTAGGATAGACATAAGTGCAAAATTGGGTAGGGACATTGAGCCTTGCCGTGGTGAAGGCTTGACTCAGGGTTGTCAAAATTGACCTGACATGCCCATTTTGCATTGGGCATCATGTTGACATCTATCCTGATGCGTCTGTCATGTTTGTTAGGACAAATGAAGGAAAATCCTTGGTCATACACATGTTACCCCTATTATGATTGGTGACTGAAAATAGATTTCGGTCGTTAATCTTGCAACGACCGAAATTTTTTGGTCACCATCTTTTCGGTGTGTCACTGTGACCTTACCATTTAGATGAAAAAATATTTTAAGGCAAAAGAATAATTACGAAAATTCCAATATTTCACCATGCAAAAATATAATATTTAGAAAAAACCCTCTAAAAGAAACCAAACTCCTTCAAGATATCACAACTATATCACTAGTCCCAAGTTTCAACACATACCAAAATATCATCTTTATAAAATCCTTGCATAAAAATAGACCTATTACATGGGGGCCAAAATCTGTTAAGCTATTATATTCTATAATGAATCTAAACACAATATCCTTGCCTTGGTAGGCAATGCCAAAAAAAATGAAAACCAAAACAAAAGTATACAAAGTGAATGTTTTGTAAAGTTTGCATTAAGAAAAAAAAATGTTGCTTTAAATGAATTTTTATTGATTTTTTTCATTATTGATGTCTATCAATTATGAGAGCATTTATTGTAATATATTATCAATGATAAGTCCAATCATCCATATTAAAAAAAATTAAAAATAGATGGGTAGTACTTGTGTAAAATTGTATATGATCATTGTATCTTATGTTTACAAGAAACCCATCATCATTATAAAACATAGATTTGGAAATAAATTTCAAATGTGTAAAGAGGATGGATTCACAAATCTTAAATTTGATTACACATTACAACGTGATTTGCTTACAAAATTGGGTTTTACAAAATCCACAAGTCCAAAACATGTCATTTTTGAAAGATCATGCAAATTACACCATATTCCATATTTAGCAACTACAAATTGTCTATGGTTGCTTTAATAACATTCTTTAGGTGCAATCCAATTGTATGGAAGCCCCATCAATGTGCACACGATGTGTTGAACAATTCTTTGTGCCTTTGGGTTTGGGTCATACATGTCATGGATCGGTTTCCAAAATGACATTTTGGTTGAATTGTCCACAAAATATTCTGCATCCCAATCATCACCCCATATGACATTTGCCAACTTGCCCACCAAATATGCTTTAGACCTCAAAGTTGTGGCATGTTGCTTGACCATTTGTCAAGGGGAATTTGTCTTGATTCATTGTAAACAAAAAACAATTATGGGGCAATCCACCAACACATTTTTTTTTGCATTCGTGGCATCTTTCTCCTTTGCAAAGCCATACAATGATGGCATCACCACTTGCAAGCACCTAGCTTCACCCCAATTGCACACACCTATGTACACAACATTTAGTTTGTCTGTCAAAAAATGCAAAATAATGTTGTCCTTGGACAAGTCGTTGTGCAAAATTCCACAACAATGTATTGCGTTCATAATGTTTATGAATGCCCATGCCAACTTCACATGATTTTTCCTAAAGGCAACAAGTTGTGGTCACCCTTCCATATTCGGCCCCCTTCCCATAATAAGGTACGATCATCAGTAATGCAAAAGTACTTTGTGTTATAA
>Ga0116231_10005649_pt1 | contig 24484 bp, 27 predicted proteins | sample S1TSphgellanicum_2_FD_89695 | JGI IMG/M metagenome (GOLD analysis project Ga0116231, IMG submission 89695) | Host-associated microbial communities from peat moss isolated from Minnesota, USA - S1T2_Fd - Sphagnum magellanicum MG | ecosystem: Host-associated > Plants > Peat moss > Unclassified...
ATCGCCATTTTTTCAGAATAGGTTCCAATAGGTCCCCAAAACAAAAATATTCGACGATAAGTGAATTAAGATATTAGTTGGGATCTGGGTTTCAGGACCTCGACAGACGGACAGTTGGGATCTAGGTTTCAGGACCTCGACAGACGGACAGTTGGGATCTAGGTTTCAGGACCTCGACAGACGGACAGACGCCACCTGTGGGTTCTGCCATAGAGAAGGCCGGTTCTGCCAGCGTGTGTCTCTCCGCCACCTGCGGATTCTGCCATAGAAAAGGCCGTGTCTGTGCAGAATTGTCGTCGGACAGACAGACAGAACAAGTGAATTTATATAGTAGATTATCTTGTTTTCACTCACATGCGCACATTTTCACTCTTGAGCAAGATGCCCTTAACTTCGAAAAGGTACTAATGTAAACACTTGATAAGCACCTGCCATCAAAACCCGGTGATCATTTTATGTGAGGGCAATCCTACATGGTGAATTGGTTTGCTTGGGGCCCACAAGTGGGTCACAGAGTCCCCACAAGCTGGGAGATGGGTTACACCCTATTCCATGTAGAAGGTACCTAGTCACAATAACTTCAACTAGCACCTCTATAATAAAGTATCACCATAGGCAAATGTACAATTTCAGTACATGGCACTCCCCACACACATGAACAATGTGGGCCGCGCCGAAAGAAAGGAGGGGTTTTGGTTCATGTTTCAAAAAGAGAGAGAGAACCTTTTCCTATTATCCTATGCACCAAGTTCAAACCAACTTCTCACCTAAGTATAGAGTACCGAGGACCCTACCAACTCCAAATAGCAGCATTATTGGTACATCAAGTTCAACAAGTTGGGTTTGGATTACATAATGCAATCCATAGATGTTACACACATCTCTTCATAATTACTTTTAGTATGTGAGCTTTTGTTTGGGTGATGTGCTTATTGTACTTATAGTAGCCATGTTATGCTGGCCATGTAGGAAAACCAACACATGATTCATTATAGTCCCCGTGCAATTTTGTATAGTGTTGTGTTTTGTAACATGATTAAAAAAAAAAATTCCAATTCGATTCAGGATTTTGCTATGCCTACCATGTATTAGAGTTTTCCTTAAAGTCACCCTGTCTTTGGGCCTCCTTTCACCCACTATCTCCTCTTTGAGTGAGGTCCGCAAAGTAAGGAAATTTTATTAAATATAGGTATGAAATGCTGAAACTCAGCATTTAATGCACAAGGTTCGAGAGTAATTATAGTAGTTGTATAGATAGGAGCAACGAAAATATATGTAGCAGCTCTGGAGGCGCTCAGGAACAACGAAAGAGGGGGTCAAAATAGGATGAAACTGAGTTTACCACCCAAAAAAAAGGGTACATTTCTGAGTTTCACCCCCCTTGAATGCACTTTTTTGCAGATTTTTTTGAATCTCACCCTGTCTTGGATCAAACTCAGGGTTTTGGTGCTGTGTTTTCCAGACTTTACGGAAAACTCTATTGCTTGAAGGATCGTTGAAGCTTTTTGGTGGCATATTCTCCTGTGCAACAACTCGGTAATAAACAGTGTGGACATAGTTGGTTGTCAATGGTAAACCTTTAACCCTAAGTCTTTAAAATGTTTTATCAACTCCAATTTGTTATTAGCCTCACAAGTTATTATATATTCTTGTCAAATGTTTAATGTTTCTAGCTGCACAATGAAGAGTTTTAATGTCGAGCTTGCTATTGGACCTTTTCTTTCATGTAAATTTATTCCAACAATAAAAATATTTGTAAAACGAAAATGATTGAGCGTGAAGATGAATAATTTTCTCATTAAGGGGATGAGCTCAAGATGAGATCAACATGCTACAACCCAAAAAAAAAGTACATTATAATAAACGCGGCCTAAAACTCATTTTTCCTTGTTTTTGGTGATAAAACGAATTTCAACCTTAATTTTCATTTTGCTTTTCATTTCATATGTGAAAAATCTGAAGACAAAAATTATTATGATTTGATTTGGATTAAAGCAAGTCAAATTTTCAACCAAAACACTTGATTTTGTGTATTGGGAAGGGCTTATGTTTCTCTTTCCAAACATTCTAATGAACTTCAATTACCATGCTATTAAATCATAAGCTCTAAAACATTAAAGAATTTTATTAAAAAAATTAAAGGTCAATTTCCTTATGTAGCTAATATACATTAATGCAAAACAACATTAATTTGGGCATTGTTCAAACAAATATTCAATGTCAAAAACTAAGGCAAGTAATTATATCAAGCCTATGAATCAACAAAGGTGATCTGCTATTTCCATTTCAAAATTAGTTCACCACTATCGGGCAAGTATATCAATCTAACTCTTTATTTGGATTTGAACATCTTTGGACATGGTTTGTTATACCAAATGGCCAAGGGTACATGTAATAAGTATAAAACTACATGTCCAAAATATTACAAAATACGTACATTGATTCATCTGAGTTGGGGTCTTTTGCATCCATATGTGAATGGAAATAGTCCATGATGGAGGGCAACAACACCTAAAGAAGGACAAAGGAGATGGAATGTGTGCATGTGTATCTTCAAGGAAGTTGTCAACAAGCCCATGAATGAAGATGGAAGATCTTAAGCCATATATATATTTTTAATCCAAGTAGTGGATTGTCCAATGTCCCAAGTAAATTGAACTAGTGAAGAACTCTAAAATTAATCCAGCCCTGATACTTGCTAGTATTCTACAAAAAATATCAATCATAAGTATATGAGCAAATTCTAAATGCCACTTGTTGTATTTGCCAAATTGAACATAAACAAGTTGAAGATTAACAACGAAATATGCTTTTAGTTGCAAATGGCATTTAATCTTTTATCATAATTTCTTCATGGAACTAATAATAAGTGTTAAAGAGCTCCAAGGACCTAAACAAGAATAGGATTTGATGTATATTTGGATGGGAAATGCCACATGTCTATCACCATCTCCATCATCCTTGAGTTTTATTGATGCATGCTCCTCATAATTTACATAATATTAACACAAAAATAATTACAAAAGTGAATGAAAAATGGAAGCATTAGAGTGGGAAGAAAGCTAAAAATAAATCAATTAGGTTTGCCAATTCCCAAAAAATATACCTCTTTCAATTAAAATTTAGTTCAATACATAATTTCAGAATTACCTAATCACCTAGATTGTATTTTCTTACATACCCATTATGCAATAAGCTTGATGTTTGATTATTTTTATCAAATGTAGATGAAAAGAAGAGCATGTAAAGTGGTGAACTATTTTCCATGTTAGCCACATCTACCTTTCATCATACTTGTTCTACTTAACTTGCTTTCTATAACTCTTGCCTTTTTGCTTGATGCAAATGTATATGGGGATTATATCCTCAAACTCCAATGCACATTTTTGTAAATATCTGACTTTTGCTTACCACTGAAGTTGTTTTACTAGGGTTTTGAATTCAGAAATAGAGAAAGTTCTTAGATGTTGGGCTTAATATAAGCCACCCCACTAATATAGTAAAGGTGACCATGTCAATCAATCACAAAAAAACCATGCGTGTACCATGTGGGATAAAATGTTGGGAGAAGCATCCATTGAAAATGGTTGTGGGTTGAGCTCACCATGGGGCCATGCTATATGTAATGTAGTATAACCAACCCCATTATAGTATAGGTGACCATGTCAATTTATCATCACAAAACATGTGTGTACCATGTAGAATCGAACCTTGGAAGAAAACATCCATGCAAGAATGGAATGAGCATGTTTCAAAACAATTATCACAAAATAGAACTTGAACTCTACTGAACTATAGATGACCACATCAAGTGAATTGGCTTCATTTTGTTTGTGGAAAAAGTTGAACCTGAAACAAAATGAAACTAAGAATGTGCAAAAAAGAATGGATGACTAGTAAGTGAGATGAAATTTAATGAAAATTTGGTTGTTTGAACAATGAGCATAAAAAATAAAGTTGTGAATGGATAAAGAATTAGTCATTCAATAAAGGAAAACAACTCCATGTAGGAACAAAAACAATGAAAACAAGTGGAGAATGCACATTTTGAAGGATGTGACCTATAAGATGCATGAATGGAACGAACAAGTAACTCACTACATAATAGTTTTGCCCAACAATTGCAAACAAAAAGATGAACAATGTAAAATGGTTAAATAATTTGAATACAAAACAAATGTATCAACAAATACCTAGATCTCTAGCTATTATCCACAAATTGGTATCCAATTCAAGCCATAATTTTTGGCCAAATCTTACACAATTGTGAAATTTCTTCCCTTTGGACAAATTGATAAATACTTCTTCATCAAAACGGAAAAAGAGTGAAAAAAAGTGGAGTGTACAATCTCAAAAGGATGTGAATTACAAATGAGTGGAAAAAGTGAATATTTGAAAGATAAGCATTAAAAGAAGGAAAATAAATTAGTTTGCAAAACAAAAGAGAAAAAAATAGAATGATTGTCTCAAGAAAAAAACAAAAGAAAATGAGTACATGCATGTAACAAATTGATCCAAACATAATGGATGTACAAAGGATACAACATTGAACAATGTAGGAAAACAAATCTATGTGCAAAACAATGAACAAACAAATTAATTTTTAAAAAAATTGATGCCAAAGACACCCCCACCCTCCCCCAAAGAATGGAATGAACATCCAAAGAATATGTGCATTTGAAGATTTCATGCATATTGATCAAGAATGAAAAAGAAATTAAAGTCCACAAAAATTACATTGAAACATTTAAAGAATTTATCCATATTGAGAGTGAAAGGAAAAAAAAGATCATAGAAGAAGACATTCAAACATGTAAAATATTTATGAAAATCAAGAGCAAAGGAAAGCAAAATCCATGAAAAGAATACACTCAAACAATCAAATTGAAAGGAATACAAGATCCATGTCCAATTATTATAAATAGAACAACCAAAGCAAGGAAAGCAAAATAGCTGGAATTACAAAATTAAAGAAGCAAGGTAAGGAAAGCAAAATCCATAGAATTACAAATTAGAAGAAGCAAAGTAAGGAAGGAAAAATCCATGGAACTATAAACAGAAGAAGCAAAGTAAGGTAAGCAAATTCCATGGAATCATAAATAGAAGAAGCAAAGTAATGAAAGAAAGCCAAACCGATGGAATTACAAATACAAGGGAAGGGAACGACGACAAGAAGAGAGAGACGAAGAGAGAGAGAGAGAGAGAGAGAGAGGAGCAAATGCAAGAGGTAAGTGGAGAGTGAATAAATGGGTGGGAGAGTAATGTGAACTATAAATTTGCAAAAACAAAATCATTGATGATTACAAAATCTATAACTAGTAGTTCTATAAATATGTAAGGAATTACAAGGCGGTCGTTGTATGATGAATTGCTGCTATCATGATGATCGATAGAACCGACCTCTCTATAAAGGACACATGAAAATAGCAGCAGCAGAAGCTCCTCATGCAAGTCGAATTGCTATAATGATAATCGATAGATAGCACCGGCCACTGAAAAAGACGCAAGAAAATAGTGGCAGCAGGCAGCAGGAGGAGCTCCTCGTGGAAAGTATACTTATTAGTCGTCTTCTTTCTTTGTTAGCACGATCAGCTCGGCGCATTTTTAGCTTCTTGGAAACGTTTTCTGTTTGCATTTTGCAACGGGATTCTGTTCAAAGTTTTCATGGGTAGTAGATCATGTGTGGTAGTAGTAGTAGTAGAAGAAGAAGAAGCAGAATCTTACACAGAACAAAAAAGTTTTGAGTTTTAGGCATTTATTTGTTGGATCTCTCTCTCTCTCTCTCTCTCTCTCTCTCTCTCTCGCCATTTTTTTGTTTTGTTTTTTGAGCTTCTTTAGTGAAATTACTTTGTCTGACATTCAGCAATTCTACACTCGTAGCTGCTATGCTGTCTTCTTCTGCTTCTTTTCTTCTTCTTCTGTGTGAAGGGAGTTGATAGTTGAACTCGGCGTGAGCTTTATGTAAGGTGGTAACTGCTTCATTTGGGGCTTCAAACATACACCACTGAAAAATCTTCAAGCAAATTTGTTTTTCGCGCGTCAACAATATCTCCTCCTTTCGCAACAACTATGTTTCTCAATATGATGTACAGTTGCCTCATCCCCATCTGCCTCATTTGCTCTGAGAGAGAGAGAGAGAGTGTATGTGTGTGTGTTTTCATACTTTATATGTCTTGAGGGAGAGAGATCATTAAAGAATGTTGTACAAGCGAAATCTGCAGAAGATTCAGAGCTGTTGGTAATATATAGCTCTAGAAACTTAGTAAAACGTCCCACCAGATTCGGCTTTTTTCGGTTTGAGATCGGAGCAAGACTTTGATGATTCTGAAATGCTCGCTGATTGTCAACTGGAGCTTCTTCGGTTTCCAGCTGCAACAGCTTGGATATGCAGCCACCCACCCAGTGCTTGCAGCATCCGACTTGTATAAGTCTGGCTTCTTGATCGGCAGATGCGTGGTAGAAGAAGATGCAAAATTATTTTCTCGAGATATGAGGATGATCAAAATGGGAGCTGACTTTTCGATCTCTTGATTTGATGCAGATTTCTTGACAAATTACATGAGATTGCTTGAAGAATTACAGTAAGATTGATAAGAGGAAGACTTGAGTCAGGAGAGAGAGAAAAAACAGAGCCTTGGTTGGGAAAGAAAAGCATGAATCCTTGTTGTGTTGTGGTTACAGAGGTGCGAGGGAGTCTCAGAGTTCTGATTTTGCACAAAGGGAAAGAGCAAGGGAGGAGGAGGAGGAGGAGGAGGATGCTGCTCCAATGGAAAATTTTCATGGAACTCCACCTTTTCAAACTGGTGACTCTAGGGAGGTGGCTGATTCAGCTGCAATGAGCTGGGAAGAAGGTTCCATAGCTTTCCAAAATCGCATTCGAAGAGGTAGCAAGCACCAACAAGGATGGTGGTCCAATCACATGAAGGCAAGCTCCAAGAAATTGCTGGCAGGACTTGCTTCAGTGAGCAGCAATCAACCTAGCACAAAGAAAGTGGATGTCAGTAGTCATGTGCTTGAGACTTACCATGACTCTTTCCTCTATGGTCGAGTGCCGCTCGCTGTGAAGATCCGAGCTGGCTTAAGAGGAGGATTCATTGGTTACATGTGGCATATTGTATGTACATGCACACTAGGCCCCCACCCCTCCCCATTTTGCATTGTTTCAATTCTCTACTTGTTTGTGTTCTCATGAATTTTGTTTCTCACTCCCTTCATGCTCCATGAGATTACCAAATCCCATGATGTCTCAGATTGACTTTGTTCTCTCTCCTTCCTGCTCCATGAGATTACTGAATCCTGAAATGTCTTGGATTGATTTTGTTCTTGCTCCTTCCTGCTCTGTGAGATTACCAAATCCATGAATATCTCAGACTTATTGTTGTTCTTGCTCCTTCTTGCTCTATGAGATCGATTACCAAACCTGCAAATGTCTTGGATTGATTTTGTTCTTGCTCCTGCTCCATGAGATTTGCCAAATCCACAAATGTTTCAGATTGATCAATTTTATTCCTTTTCTATCAATCAAGTCAGTGTTGGTGCTCTTGTCATATATGAGAAATTTTCTGTCTTGAGAGAATCTATTGTGATGATTGTAAATTGGAATTGCAGTTGTTTTGTTGTGTGTCCATCTGCGAAAGCATCTCTGGTATGGTGCCAATGCAGTTGTGAGGTTCTAGATCCTTGCTGTTCTAGATCTGCAGTTCTTTGCAGAAAATCTTAACACTTTTGATTTTTGCTTCTCATGAATCTTGTGGTGGTGGTGGTTGTGCTGCAGTTGGAGTTCACTGCTGCTCTTGTATCTGGAGTTCTATATGTCTATTCAACGTAAGTTCATGAAGTGAACAGGGTAGAGCTCTGATGAAGAGCCCAAGATTCAAGTTTTGGAATCTGAAATCAAGCATGCTTGGTGTGCCACTTTGTGTGTTTGTTCCACACTTCCAAGGGCAACAAACCCACACATAGAAAGTGGCTCCAGGCATTGAAACCTGAAAGTGTTGAAACTACTCATACTTGATGGTGCACAAAAAGAAGAGAATCTGCATGAGTAGATTATTTGAGACACCTTGGTTGTACTGTCTCTGAGTGCAGGTACGATAGGAATTCTGCAAATACTTGGATTGCTAAAGCTCAGAACATCATCAGCATAGTGTTTGTTGTTGACTACATATTACGGATCTACAGGTATGAAAACTATGTTTGCTGGATTTGATCCTACAGCTCACTGGAAGTATACAGTCATGAACAGATCCCTGTCTGTTTCAGCAAGATATCAACACAATCCAGGGATAGTAGTTTTTGGATGGCTTATTGAATAGGAAGTTGATATTGCGCCTTTGTTGCGTAAGACTCAAGATGCACATGGACATGCATGATCTAGACAGCTTGAAGAAGTGTTTTCCTGGCTGCCAAGTTGTGGTGAGAATAATGTGCAAAAAGGAAGCCTGACAACCAGAGACAAATTGATGAACTTTTGAGAGGCAACTCTCACATCTAGACACTAGTGAATCAGATGCTAGATCTATGTATGATTTTTCTGGTGGTTATTTTTGTGCAGTGCACCGGTGCGTCTACTCTATATCTTTTCCATTTGGGGCTTCCTTGACTTGATTAGTGCTATTCCAATTATCCTTCTGTTCAGGTAACATACATTCAATCTCAAGTCTTGGCTTTTTCTTATGATGTCTTCTTTCAAATCACCAAACACCTTTGCCAATGATATCCAGGCATTGCCAGCAAAAGCAACACCCATGCTGCAATCTTCACCAGCTGTGAATGGTCTCACAGACCCTTTTTGGATTTGACGTATTTCTAGTGATAGTTGTGTGCAGGAAAGCAAGGAAAGGCGCATCAATTATTCGTCTTTTGCAATTTCTGCGTATCATCAGGTAAATGCTCTGTTTTTCAGTCTACTGACTGTATCCTCATCTGAAATTGGAGCATATGCCGGTACATGATCTGGTGCTAGGATTTCCCAGTTTGCTGTGCATGCTGCAGACTATTATCATGAACCTCTTCTTAACCAGTTAGTCCAAAATGTCTACAATAGAAGTTGACAGAACCAACAACATTAATGTTTTTCTCTCATTCATTGTTGTGCAGGATATTGACTTTGATGCGCAAAGTTGGAATTGCAGGAAGCACAATCTCTCAACAAATTCTTCTGTTGGTTGTGTCAACGTTTGGAGTTGGTAAGTTGGCATCACTTTAGATTGTGATGGTACCAGTCTTAGACAGAAATTTTTTTTGCTACATCTGGATTCAGGATCTGGTGGAATAAGTTATGTGCTGATGGTAAGTTGATTATTGATTACTGGGAGTACATGGATCAATTGTAGTATGGATATGATGGAAATGAGGAAGAATGGAAGGCATGTGTTGCATTGCACTCTGGTGGATGATCCTGATGAGAGCATCCAAAGCACAAGACTTGGATGTGAAGATGAGATAGCAAAGGAATTTTACATGGCAGTAGAAACTGCTTCTTCAATTTTGGTTTCTCTTTCATGGCAAGAAAGAATTTGAAAGCAAGGATGATGGATGGTGTGTGTCATGGGGTGGGTGCAGTATTTTTGATTGCAGGGCTCTTACAATGGGTAGAGTATGATGGAGCTCCACAAGCTGAAAAAAATCTTTGTCCTGGTGGACCTTGCATAAACTTCTGGGATGCATTCTATTTCATAATTGTGACGGTATGTGTGTGTGTTTGTGTTTTGCTTCTGTACTACCAAAAATCTCTGTTTGTGCTCCAAGGGAAACTTTCTCTCAATGAAAGCCAAGAAAATTCTTCTCTCTAGACAAAGCCCATTTTGTTATCAATATTATACAATCCATTGCAACTTGCAATCCCAGATGTTTGTTTGTAGCTCTCAAAGTCGAGCTAAAGAAATGGTGCTTGAAGGTTTCTAAAGCATAGATGTTTGGACCCTTTGTTCATAGATTTCTACAGTAGGATATGGGGATATTACTCCAAAGACTCAACTTGGGCAGCTCGTTGCAATGGGAACAATCCTTCTGGCTCTTGTTGTTCTTCCAATTCAGATTGGTCACATCACTTACCTCGCTTCCCGGAGGTAGGTACCTATATTTCTTGCAATTGCACTACCTATTTAGCTCTGTACAATTATTTCTCCTTTTCCATTATGCGATATGCTTGTTTGACAAGCTAAAAGAAAGCAAATCTAGATGTTCAATTTGTTTCCTTTTTTCATCACTGCGCAACAATATCACCTGATTTCCCAAAAGATGAACTTGCTCAGCTGCTATGTTTGTTCTCAAGGATTAGCAATAATGACATAGGGTTTCACCTTGATGGTGGTGCAGGCCATATGGAGGCAGTATGTCTGGGAGGAAAGTGATCAATTCACGATATCTGATTGTTAGTGGAAGCATCTCATTCAGAACGATTCAAGAATGTCTTGCAGAGTTCTTCAACCCTACTCATTGTGAAGGTAAGGAACTTGCCAGCTTTCTAGAATCAAAGCAATTTTGTTTGTCTGTAGTTTGTACATGATGCTCCAACTGTGCATTTGCAGTCACAGAGCACTGTTGGCACTGAGGATGAGAATTGCACACATACAGAAATGCCTTTGTTTTCGGTGCTATTGTACTGCAAGTACATGCTGATTTGCATTTTGAAGTGCAACAGGTTGAAAGAGCCTAAAGAGTCTGAACTTTGAAGGCTGATGATGATGGCTCTGGGTGTATTTGACATGCTTAAAACATTGCAGATCTTGAGAGCTATCCTTTGTGTGTAACCATATTGGCGCCATTCAGTCCATCGTGAGTGACATTTCCATTGTTAGACATATATCCAGTACAATGATGTACACAATACTCTCAAGAGTTTTCCATATACTACAATTGCATGTCCTTGTTGTCAAGACATGCTCAGAGTTCATCATGGATGTCAATAGTCAAAGACTTCTATAAACCCTGAGCTTGTTTACTTTTATCAAGCCACAAATACATATGGGGATGTTGTGGGGGATGATGGTAGGTTTGAACTGAAGTCTCTGCTGTCGCTCTACAATGGTATGGCAAAGTTTATAGAAGGATCACCAGTGCGGCAATCAGATTTAGAGAGATGCTCTGCAGATCGTGCCCATGCCTTCTTCTTGCTTGCAGACCCAGAAGCTGAGGCATGTTGCTGTTGCATTTTTCAGTCTAGAGATGTGTGTATCTCACTCATTATCCTGCTTTCAAACATTTCTATGCAGTTTCTAACAAAAGATCTGCTAAGGGTTTTATAAAGATGGATTTAGGGGGGCTGCTCATCAACATTGCTTATGCAAACAGGACTCAAAGATGGAGGATTCAGCACAGATAGTGAAAGCATTGGCAGTACACCGATTCTGTGGAGACAAAGTACGTGTGATAGTTGAGGTGCTGGAACCAGAGACACAAACCAGCACTGTGTGGGATGAGACACGCAAAGGTGGAATTGAAATTATTTGCCCTGTTAAAATCCATTACAAGATGATTGCACGAAGGTATGTGACATCTTCTTTGTCAATATCTTCTCTCTCCTTTAGCCATTGTAGCTCCATTATAAGTTGTATGTGCAAAGGTGCGTGACTCTTCTTCTTCAATATCTTCTCTCTCAATTGCAGCCATTGTAGCTCTTTTTAACCCCTAAATGTCAGGGTGGACCAATTTGGTCCACTTTTCAGTATTATTTTGTCTTTCTCTGATGTTTAGGGGTTAAAAGGTTTCACATATGAGTTTCATCTTTCCTTTCAGAGGAGCAGCACAGCCCAAAACCTTACAAGGTGCTGAGAATTCAGCAGCTTCAAAGCCTTATAAGAGTATTGGAGGGCTGTCTCCACATGTTTCTTTAAGCTTTTTTAAGAAAGTAGGGATTCTATTCCAACAAATAGACGAGAGAACAGTAGGAGAAGAAAAGGTGAGGTTGCTGCTCTTGTGTTACTAACTTGGGATTGATTCATTATGCAGTTGCCTTGTCAAAGGCCTTTACACTTTAATTACAAATCTTTTCACATCAGAAATCAAGATCCAAGGTTTGCCAAAGCATTCCTTCATGCGTGAATACTTCCACAGTTTTGACAATGAGGTGTATCCTATGATTCTTCCAAAGGCTTTTCATGACATGCTCTTCGAAGAGGTACAGTATCTACACCTCTTTCTCAAGCACACCCCATTAGCATTGCACACAAAGTACAATTTTAGTTCCTAAGTCTCATTGAAATTTAGTTCTGGATTGTTTCTCCTCTTCTCCAGCATCTATCCCCTTTGTTGGTCTTTTAATCTTGCTGTTTCCTGACCATGAAGTGTCTGCTATGTGATGAGCAATTTAAGATTTTTGGTTTGCTCTTCTCTGATTCTCCCTTTCTCCTCCTGCAAATTGTCAAATTGCTTACGGTCTAGTGAGCTTTATATCTGAGCTGCTTCAAGAGAGACTTTTGCAATGTGATTTACAGATGCATAATTTCTGCAGGTTGTGGAGTTTGTTTTCACGACATTCAATGTGGTGCTTTTTGCACTAGATGTTCGTGTATTGCATGAGGAGCAACACCACACACATCGGAAGGTATAAAAGGCCAGCCATATATCTCATTGTAGATCACTAGAGATGCTCAATGAAGTTTTTTGGGTTGCAGTTCTCAGTATTTTCTGCAGAATTTCTGGTCTTTTGCAGAAATGGGTGATGTGCAGATGATACTCATGCTTGTAAATAGCTGATGATGGCCCCATGGTTGTTGCAATTTTAGGTGTTACTGCATCCAAAGGGCCATTGCATCCAACCTGATGATATTGGATTGATTATAGCATGGGATCTGCACACTGCTTATGCCATTTCAAAATTCAATGATGAGCAACTTGCAGACAGGATTCTGTGTAGTAGAGGAAGGAGGAGGAGGAGAAAATATGATCAAACTGTGGAGCTACAAAAGTTCCACAAAAGACCCAATGCAGCTGACAACAAAAACTTGAAAGAAGAAGAAGAAGTAGGTGGCAGGTTGAACCATGCACTTGGTTTTCCAAATAGCCCTGATGGCAGGTACAAGCTGGAATCAAAGCTAAGATCAGCGATTTGCTCTACATATGACAATCGCAAGCCACAACATGATGATACTGTTGAATTTGGCACAATTACAGGTGGCAGCGGTGGTGATGATGATGATGATGATGAACACAGTGTTGGTTCTTCTAGCAGCAGAAGTGCAGTAGATGGATGCTACCCAAAAGGAATGTCATTGGAGAAAGCAACAGAGATACTGCTAGCTTGGCCACCAATTCCTTACCATGGACAACCACATCCTGCTGTTCTGGAACGTAGAGCAGACATCATATTGCAGAACCTGAAACAATGCACAATTCAAGTTGTGGAGTCAAAGGTGCCTCACATCTTGGTGTGCATACAGGGAAACTGGCCACGACATATTTTCTATTTCTTGAGGGAGCTACGAAAACCGGGATTCCCAAATCCACCAATTGTAATCCTTCACCCTAATGAGCCTGATGCAAAGGAGTGGGGTAAAGTGGGCATTTTTGATGATACCTTCTTCCTCAAAGGCTCTGCAATCTATGAGCTTGATCTCATGCGTGGAGGTGTTCTTCAAGCAGGTTTTGAACTCTGTGCTTTTCTATGACAGTTCTGGAGGGGGGGGGGTAAAGGCAAAAGTAGAATAATATATTAACATTGTTCACACAAAGCCTGTCTACTACCGTCAGCTGCTGCAGCTGATGATGATGACGATTCTTGTGCATCTGGATTTGTTGGGGTTTTTTTCTCTCTGGGTGTTGGATTTTGGTTTGATGGCTTCTTTTGTTTCATTGGATGCAGAGAAAGTGGTCATCCTTGCTGATCATGGTCAGCCAGTGGACTTGAGTGGAGACGGAGTGGAAGGTGGGAGGACAGGAGGCAAAACAGCGTCAGCATACTCAAGTGATGTTGACAATATAGTGATAGCTGCAAACGTGGATCGACTTGTGGGAGAGAAGAAAGAGATCATGGTGGTGGAAATGCAACAGACAATTGGTTTCTATTATCTTCGTCCTCAATTTGCAGTCCATCGCAATCAAGTCAATAAGTCTGATTACAAACGCAATCGTGATGCTTTGCTTTACTTTGGACCTCCATACATGGAAGGCAAAGCAGTCTCCCAAATGCTCCTTGGTTACTTACTGTAAGTTCTGCTAGAAAACAAAACCTGTGACCGAAGCTTCCTTCCCTTTCTCACCTTGGGACTCTTACACAACAGTAATTTGCCTGTATAAATATATTCTTCTTACTCTATCAGTTTTGCTTAATCCTGGGAGTGTAACGGTTGGTGATTGCAAAGCTTTTGGTGAAATGGACAATGGGAAGCTTGAAAAATCTGTGTAGAAAAACTCCGGAAAACTCTTTGTGCCAATCTTCCTTCCTGCAAAACTAAATAATTACATGATTGCAGACGAGCTTCTTTTTACAACCGAAATACGCTATCCATTGTGGATCAGCTGCTAGAAGGAGGGCATGTGAAGCAACGTGGTGGTGGAGTGAGCTCTGAGCGGTTACGTATCTTGGAGCAAATACCAATACCAGAGCAGTACCATAACCGGGAGTACAGTGATGTCTTTACTGGTCTTCTGCATGACAGAGGCATTCTGGCATTAGGTTTATACCGTGCTTGTGGTACACTTGGAGCTCCTTGCTCATATGTGTTCACAAATCCTCCCAAAGAGACCATTGTCAATCCTGCTGATTTGGTGTATGTGCTGGTCTAAAACTCTGGTTTTCCAGCAATGTCAAAATTGACCAAATGCATAATTTGTTGTAAATTTGCAGCAGATCATTTGTCTTGTTGTAGTAGCACAATTGCTTTTTTTTGCATGTTGGTTGTCAAAGCTAACTTTATACATTTATGGTCAGAAGAGCTCCTCTAGCTTTCAAATGGGAAAGCTTCCTTGTTCTTCTACTTCTTTCTGATCAAATGTAAGTTGCAACTTGCCGGATTGAGGAAGAGCTTACCGACTAAAAAGCTTTGGTATGGAATTCCACTTGCAAACATTAGAGTTGTAGAAAATGGGTCTGCAGGTTCTACCTCAGTGATTGAAAAACGCATGCATGAATGCATGAATCCTTCCAAGTTCCATTCACTGAGCATTGAATTGTTGAATTTACAAACATGCAGCCAGATCAAATGTGCAACAACTACTGCAACTTTGCAAGTATTGCACTTGTGAATTCTGTACACCGGAAATCTCCAGAACTAAATCTTGATTGCATCAACTTCGGCATAACTGGAACAGACTTTCTGCAAAACCTTCAGTTGACAAGTCTCTCTAAGAACTTAATCTGAAACCCTAATCCCTAACCTAAAACCCTAGACCTAGGGTTTAGGGTTTCCATTAGATTTAATGTGAAACCTTAATCCCTGGAGTGTTTCAAAACAATCCCACCAAACTTCTAAATCCACACACTTTCTACCCTAACTGTCTCTGAGTCTTGAGACTCTTTATAAATGACCAAGACACCCTTTCTCTTATTGTGGAAATTCAACAATGTCACCAGAAATTAGACTTAAACAAAGCAAATCTTGTTTAACTAATTAAATACTCAAAATTTTGAGGTAATCTCCTCTAATATCAAAAACAAATTAATGTGGCTCTTCTTGTAGTGCTAGGCTTCAACACTTGGAAGTTGGATGTGATAGCAACACATATCACACCATTATCAAATTACAGTTAATGCCACATTTATATTTTACATGGAAATGGATGAAACCACAACTTTTTTGACCTCTCTCAATGTCCTTTGAGAATTAGGTCTCTAATGTGGGCACAAAACTAGAGGTGCTGGAAAAAAATAATCCCATAACTGCTTGGGTAGTAGTGTGTCATGTTTTGAGGTCCCCATGTTTGAGTCTCATGTTTAGAATAAGTTATGGGCATTGAGGGCCATATGAACCCATTCTTTGTCCCATAATCTCCTGAATTCACATGATAATGCCATATTCCTGCTCAAAATCAAAATTTGCACTAGAAAGGTACACCTTCTCTAATATTACTATCAATGGTTGATCATTGACTTGTTGATTTGCTTGTTTCTTGATTTGTCCAATGTTGTTTTTTGCTTTTAGATTAGTTGCATATTGAGTTGCAACTAGAACAAAAAAAATTCCACATTTTTTGTGTTTTTTTTTTAAAAATTTAAATTGTATAACTAAATAGGTAATTATTTGATAATTATACGTGTGAGTTAATTATCTGAAATAGTTATTTGAATTAATCAATCTAATTCAAATATTTTATTAGTTCATTATCAGGAAGAAATATAGATAATTAATTATCTGCATTCTCGAAATTAATTATTTAAAATAATGATATGAGTTAATTATTTGAATTAATTATTCTAATTTAGGTAATTTCCTATTGAATGAATTTAGATAATTCATTTTCAAATATTTAATTCAGATAACGAACTATTTGAATTAAGTAATTGAAAATTATTTGCATTAATGAGTTTAATTCATTTAATTTGTTAGTCAATTATTTCAAAAAATTAATTATTTGATGTCAGATAATTTAGTATTAGACAATTCAAATAATTAATCACCATTATCTGTATTTTAATTTTTAATTAATTATTTAAACTGACTAATGAAATAATTATCTAAATTATACTAATTAATTCAGATTAATAGTTAATTATCTATTCTAATTAGTTACTTCCTAATAATTAATTAAATTACATATTAATTCATTATTCAATATTAAAAATTAAATATGAATTTGGATAGAAGACATATTTATCAAATAATTAATTACTTGAATTTTTGAATTGATAATTATTCAATTATTTGATTCAATTAGCAAACTAATTTTCTTAATTAAACTGATTAATTCAGATTGACTATTAAACATCTTAATTAATACTTAATAACTTAATAACTTTTTTTTAAAATTCATTATCAAATATGAAAATGAAAAATGAATTTGTTTAATTATTAACTTATTGATACTTGAATAATAGTCACAAAATAATGTTTTCTAATGGTAACATAATGGCACAACAAGTTATATCAATGGGAATCATAGTTCATAACTAGTTGTAAATGTGATATCTAATGTGCAATGGAAATGTGTACACTTGGCGTGAATGTATATGTCAACACTATACATTGATTGCAACATAGTTATTAATTAGGTATTACATTTACACCAATTATAATATTATTGTCACATGCAATTAAAATGTAACTTGCCAAAAAATCAAACATGATTTATTATGTTTGTATGTGTGATTCATACATTACATCATATAAGTGTTATATTTGCAACTTCAATTCTTTAAATTTTTAAATGTGATATCGTATATTAATTGCCTATGTTTTCATGTTTTAGTTGTAATATAAATATATATTAATTTTTTTGAAACTCTAATTATAAGGTAAGGCAATTTCAACAAACATAATTTCTCATGGTGAATCTAATGCACCCCCAAACTCTTTGAAAAACCCAAAAGTGGGTATCAGAGTGAAACAATGAAAAAATAAAGGAATTGGGGCACGTTCCTTAACTCATAACACTTTGAGGGTAGGAAGGTGTGCTGGAGTTTCGGGATGGGATTAAGACGAGTTCACAAGTAAAAATTCAAGATGAAATCAATTTGCATTACCAAGGAAAGAAGGTGATCAATGTAAGTTGAATGCAAATAGTATAACAGACTTACTAAGGACAACTTGAAGCATAAGTTTTACATGGCCTACCACCTTTGGGAGGAAACACCACTCCCCTCCTTATAAAATTCTCTGTGACTCTCTGTGAGGATTACATCTAAATGGCACCAAAATTGGGACTTTTGTTGTCTCAAATTTTGAACGCTCATATTTTCTTTAAACAAACCTTTTTGGGGCATCTGAGGGAAAAAATTTATAACCCTTAAAAAGATCTTTCCAACGATGTATTACACACCCCAATCGAAAATCATTTGACCCTTACTTTAAGGGGATTTTCAACCCTTCTTTTGATCATAACTCATGCATTTAAGGTATAAATGAACAATGAGAGGGAATTTTAAATATTTACATTTCATTAATTTTCCAATGGTATCATGGGGGCCTAATTTGGTGTTTGTTTACCTTTTCAACCAAGGCTTGGAACATTTGGGACTCCCGCTCAAGTGAAATTCCAAAAATGAAAATGCACTTGGGAATCTGGCACCGACCTAAATGGCTTCTAATCCAAAATTACCTTCACATTGTGGTCATCCATTTTCAAGCCTTCTTGGGTGATCCTATGTCCAAGAAAATCCACTTTCGTCATTCCATATTCGCACTTTTCAAACTTGGCATACAACTTGTTTTCTTTTAACTTTTGGAACACCTTTCAAAGGTGCTTCACATGTTCTTCCATAAAGTTGTTATAAACAAAAATGTTGTCTATGTAAACAACTACAAAATCACCAAGCCACTTTCGAAAAATGTCGTTCATGAGTGTGCTAAATGTGACAAATGCATTGGTGAGTCCAAAAGGCATCACCAAAAACTCATACAAGCTAAACCTTGTGTGGCAAACAATATTTTCTTCATCCCCTTCTGTAATTCGAATTTGGTAATATTTCGAATGTAAGTCAATCCTATTGAAAACCTTAATTCCTAAAAGTTGATCAAACAAGTTGTTAATTCGAGGTAATGGGTATCAATTTTTCATTGTCACCTTGTTGACGGCTATATAATCCACAATCCACACACATCCACAACGTCCCATCCTTCTTGTGAACGAAAATGACAGGTGCCCCATATGGTGACTTGTTAGGTTTGATGTACCTTTTTGCAAAAAGTTCTTCAAGTTGAACATTAAGCTCTTTCAACTCCTCATTCATTCAATATGAGACCTTGGCAAGAGATGTCATTCCCGACATCACTTCAATTACATGGTCAACTTGTCTTCTTAGGGGCAATTCTTCGAGTATCACATTTAGGAATTCATCTAACACATTTAGGAGGACTTACCAAGTTGGAGCTACATGTTTCTAACTATAACAATAATAGTGTAACACATGTGATACTAAGTTTAATTATGAAATATGTAATGAAAATAGTCAATGATCAACACAATGATCCAATGCAGTTTATCAACACATAGTTGCAAAGGCATTCACTTTTTCAAGTTGACAATAAAAGATATTGCTTCCAACTTTCACTGTCATTGCAAACATCTTAAAAGACCAAAACTTCCCATTGCCATTGTCATCTATAAAATGTTCTACATCTTCAAACAATGTCATTAAAGGATGTAGGTTACATACCCAAAACAAGATGCAAGTGATAAAAAATGTAGATTCTTCCAATGATCAAAAGCTTCAATATTTGAAGAACTCCTTTTATTAAATCTCCCTTTGTAATAGTCTTACAATTTACCTTCACATACATTTTATTTTCCCAATTCAATTTCTAACAACACCCTTCCCACATGTACAATTTTAAAATGTTGTATATTTTTCTAATGTGGCTATCAAACCCCATTCCTTTATTTACAACAATCAAACTAATTAAAGGATTAAAATACACTAAATTTATCTTCTGCAAAGTTCAAAATCAAATGTTTAAGGATAACCCATATTCTCTTACACTAACCATTTTTCTAAAGTCTATAAGCTTCCAACTTACACTATCGCTATTGACATCTTAAAAGACTAAAGCTTCCAATTATCACTATCAATTGTCACTATCATTGTTACATACCTAAAGCAAGGTGCACAAGTGATAAAAAATGTAGATTCTTCCAATGATCTAAATATTTACATGTCTTCATTATTTTACCAACTTCATTTAACATAATTGCATATTCCATTAACACTAAAAAAAGGGAGAGTAAAATCATCATAGGAACAAAAAGAAATGTCTTTTCCCCAACCATTATTAATATGTGAATTTCTTTGTATTACAGATGTTAACTAGACTTTCATGAATTGAAATACAACATAAAAAAAGAGGAGGTGGGGGGAAGAAACAAGTAATGCACCTATAGTGCTAGCCTCTTTTGGCTCAAACTTGTCCACCACATGCATCACACACAACATGCCACAACCTCCCATACTTCTTTTTTTCCAAGTTTTGCCTAACATCAAGTGGATGGTCAATCCACCCACATTACGCACTTCATGTGCTTTCACCCAAACGATCCCAATTTTCGATGGGATTTTAATTAGCCTATTGTGCCCTTTTATGAACACAATGTTATTGGTAATGAATTCTATTCCCAAAATGCATTCTATCCCCCCTAAGGTGGAAACCAACAAGTCCACCTTCCTTCTCCAATTACTTAATTGAAGAGGCGCGTCTATTACTTATAACATGATTGGATGGGGAATCCAATCCACAATGTGCACTTCAATGGGTGTTTTGAGCTTCTCCAATTGGACCTCCATCTTTTAGAAATATCTCGAATTACAAAATCATGGGAAGCCCCTGTGTCCAAAAAACATAACACTTATCGCTTAAAAAACTTCCCCTTTTAAAAAAAAAAAACAATTACGTTCACCTTGGGTTAGGTTTGTGGTATGGGCAATTACCTTAGAACCCCCATTGCCCGATTTGGGTTTAGGCAATCTTTGGAATAATGTCCCACTTCATTGTAATCAAAACACATTCCTTTAAACTTCCCGTTAAAATCCCCCTTGGGGAGCCCCCTTCTTAACAAAATTACCTTTGGGTTTAAAATTGGGTCTTGAAATTGTTTAGTCTTTTCCTTCTTTGAAATGTCTTGCCCTCGGCTCCATTCCCCTTTCATGGCGTGCCTTTTTATGAAAGAATTTGTTCTCTTTTTTGAACTTGGACTTTTCACCCCATCCCACATCTGAGAAACCTTTCACTTTCATGATGGCTTTAGACAATGAGGTGGGTCAATTTTCCTCAAGCTTGCGTTTGGCCCAAATTGAAACCCCCATCACAAATGGCATACTAATCTAATTCATGCATATGCTAGATCTCAAGCATAAATTTGGTGTATGCCCTCACATATTGGCACAACATATCATTTGTTGTATTCACAAGGCCACAAAATTTGCATCTTGAAATGTAGTTGGAATTATTTGGAATGAATTCCAACTCAATATGTTCCTTGAATAATTCTCATGTGTAGCCATGGGTTTTCCCTTCCTCTTGTTTCACCATCCTCCACCATGCGAAAGCATAACCCTTTAGGTAGGATCGAGCAAATTACCCAAATTGCCACCAAACTTTGACAACATGAAGGCAATTTTCCATCTCTACAAGCCAAGCATCCACAACCTTTCAATCTTGCACCCATCAAATTCTCAAGCTTAGTGGGCTTGAATCCTACACTTTTAGAGGATCCTCCTTTGAAGGCCTCAACCAACCCGGAAATTAAGCCTATTCATTTTCAGTAAAACTTCTAATTGTTTTGGTGTGAAAAGAATTGTTGAATGTTGTTTCTCTTCATTTTCATGGTCATTATGGTCCTTTTGTTCTTCATAATCCTCTTGTTCATCCATCCTAATCTTGAACACAACATCTAGGTTTCAAGTGGGTTCTACCATAGGTCACTAAGGTAGGTAGAATGAAATGAGCCTAGTGATTCAATGGTTCATTCATTTTACCTCCTACCCTAGTGACTCAATAAAAGGTAGAATACATCCTTTCGGGCACATTCTCTAGTACATAACATGTTGATTACATGAATTACATGCACTAATTTGTTAATCCAATATTATGTATATTAAATGAATTACATGTAATTGCTAATCCAGTGTTATGGTTGATAACATGGAATTTTCAATCCAATATTATGTTAATTACATGGAATTGCCAGTTCCTTATTCCATTGATTACATGGAATTGCTAATTCCATATTCCATTGATTGTGTGGAATTGGTGAATCCTGATTACATGGAATTGCTAATTCCATACTCTGTTGATTGCATGGAATTGCTAAATCCGTATTTCGTTGATTACATGGAATTAAAATTCAAACCAGTAGACAGAATGGGAAATCAGTCCTTCCCATTCATTCCAGAATGAGGCCATGAATTAGGGTGTACTGTCAAAGGGACTGGATAGTCATTGTTGGGATTTTTTTGGTGTGAAAAGAGAACGAAAGGGAGGAATAGTGTGCGGTTACTGAAACTGTTGTGCGGTTTCAAAGTGTGACGACGTCTAACGGCCTTGCAACCGTCACTGCCCGCTGCCCCTCCCTGTCGAAGCTCCTGCCCGTGAAGGACCCTGCCCGCTCGCGCTTGTAGCTTCTTGACGCTTCCCTCCAGCCTCCCTCGCTGGCTTGCTCGCTCGTCTCTTGCCGCAATCCTTTTGCAAACATCGGCTCTTCTCATCTTTCTCGTGTTTCTCCTTCCACAAAACATCGGCTCTTCTCATATTTCTCGTGTTTCTCCTTCCGCAAAAACAATTTGTTACTCACTGTCTTCCTCATTCTCTCCATTGTCCAAAACGAGTTCCATTTTGGTAGCATTTGTGTCCAGGGGGGTGAGGTGGAAGTGCTTGATTTTGTTTCAGCAGTAGTGGTGATGATTATTGCATGGAGATTTGGAGTTGTCGTACTTTGAACAGTCTTTTGGCAATTCCAACATTGGGTGCAAAGCTTTTGCCTCAGTTTTTGTGGATTTGTACAGACCAATTTGGTGTTAAAGATGATCATCACATGGGTCTAAGACACAGTGTGACCTCAATGCTTCTTGGGTTTCTCGAGAGGATGTTCTGATAGTAGACTAGTACTGTGGGTTCCTCCAACTTGCCAGCTTAGTACTACTGCTGGGTTATGTGAAGCTTTATGGATTGGAATAGAAGCAATTCAGCCCTCCAGAGAGACTCAGGAATAGCACATGGATTGATATCTCTTTGTACATAGTACATACCATCCTTGGCACCCATTCTACTGAAAACCCCTTTTTTTCTTCCAAAGTTCAATTGCTCCAGAAAATTGAAGGTGTGACATTCCTAGTGGTACCACCCAATCATACTCTCACCATGTGTCAAATAAATACCAGTTTCATAAAATGATGGTGTGATGTTCCTAGTGGTACCACCGAATCATACTTTCACCATGTGCCAAATAGATACCAGATAGATACCAGTTTGATGAGGACTTCCAAGACTTCCCGTGATCACCAACAGTAGCTAGCTGTTCCACACCTGGACTGGTGATCATAGCTTCAGGAAATTCTCAAAACTGACAAATGAAACTTCCACTCAAGAGGGGTGCCTTGGATAGTCAAGGACAAAAGAATGCGAGAGATCCAGAAAATTTAGCCTGGTGGGTCAGTGTTCTCAGGCAGTACTAGTAAGCCTTTGATCTTTTACTACTGTTCCGGATAAAACAAACAGTAGCGATTCCAGAATACTAGAAAAGAAAAAGAGAAGGGTCAGTCGCATTCATTTGTGTGTGATAGCCACCTAGAGGGAAGGGGGAGACACAGGAACATTCAGGAACAGTTTCTGAGTAATGGGTTCCTATGAGCCTGCTTTGAAGAAGTCACGCCTGGCATACTCGGACACTGGAGCACCTGGAACTGTGAATCTTGCAGCCATGTCAAATGGAAGTCATGGAGTGGCTCTGGGATTACATGCTACTGCTGCTGCTGCTGCTCTGGACCTGCAAGCCATGAGCATGCAAATCAATGGTGACCAAGAATGCAGACGATACAACTCTCCTGAGGGTTGTCCTTATGGCAGCAGTTGTCGCTTCAAGCATGGTCCCACTGGTATGTACACATGGTTCTGATGGTCACGCTGCTTGCTCAGACTGTTCTTCTCTACCTCGCTCTCATCCGATCACCATTGCAAGGACCAAATCTTCACATTGCATTCAGACTTACTTGCATTACATTGTTTTGCACTAGTTGTAACAGTTTCTGTGCACATGATGAAAATTGTAGCAAATCGTTTTTGGGGTGAGACTTGATGCATGCAGACGACAGAGATTTGGGGCAACCTGTATCAGCATTAGGAAGCAAGACAAAGCCTTGCACCAAATTCTTCAGGTGAATCATGATTCCTCCCAAGTAACTCTGCTTAAGAGACTAATGTGTGCGGTTTGGAATGCAATTCAGGTCTAGAAGATAAGTGGTGATTATGGTTGATCACAGATATTGAAATCCATTTGCAATGCAACCTCATGTGTCAAGAAAATCTCTGCAGCTCTCAGATTAAATTACTGATACGGTTCTTGCATAGCAAATTTTGTGCTGGAATGAATATCCAAGGCCTAAATTTGAGCTTAGAACAATGTCAACCTCAAGATCCATGTCATAGTAGGTATACTACCTGAAGCTCTCAGGTATCAGAGTTTTTCAATGAAGCAGGTGCACAACATTTTCATTGAACCCTGGCAGTGTGTAAGAACATGACAATACTGTTGCGAGTTTTGAATGCTGGGTGGGTGGGTGGTGGGGGGGGGGGGGGACAAAAGAGCGCACAACGAGGTTCCCAGAAGGGGGAAGCCCGCATTTTTCAACTTTTTGTCCCTGGGGGATTAGAAGACTCCCCAGGCCTGAGTATGCAAATAC
>Ga0116231_10005651_pt1 | contig 24483 bp, 14 predicted proteins | sample S1TSphgellanicum_2_FD_89695 | JGI IMG/M metagenome (GOLD analysis project Ga0116231, IMG submission 89695) | Host-associated microbial communities from peat moss isolated from Minnesota, USA - S1T2_Fd - Sphagnum magellanicum MG | ecosystem: Host-associated > Plants > Peat moss > Unclassified...
AAATGGCATGGTCTCTCCTTTGACTGAGTTATGCTTGTGGGGGTCATTAATAACCTGTGACACAGGGCATTCTTTACTGTTCTAACTAGAGGAGAATGGAGGTGTAGATGGTTGATGTTGTAGGCCTTAGTCTATGCAATGTTAAATCCCTTCTTTTCTGGTCCATGAATTGATGCTCCCACTTACACCTTGGTGCACACCTCACTTAAAGTACTGTTCTGAATTTACACCCTCCTAAACCATTGCAATCTCCTTGTGTGTTTTGCTTGTTTGTGTCCAATCAAGGGACTAAGGAACAGACAATGAGATAGACTTATCATTGTTTCCTTGGTGTACTCTTTAATCTTTTGCAGAGCTGTACAAGATGGTGTGCTCAAAGAATGAGACATACACAGATATTACAATACCATCAGTAATGGTTCCAAAGTCAGCTGGAGAAAGCTTGGAGAAGGCGATGCTTCATGGTGAAGGTATATCTCAATTTCTTGCTTTAGTGTGAAAATGTCAATGACCATTCTTAACCCTACTGCACTCACACAAAAAAAGACACTGGGGGGGTGATTAATGTTAGTAAAATTGTTGCAGGTTTATACTTGATGTGAGTCAGGTTTCTATTGTCATGCATTTGGACCATTTTGTGAGATTAGAGGTCACTGTCCAGTCAGAAATTGTGCTATTGGGGGTTGAAACCCCTTTCTTGTGATTGCATGAGTGACTCTCTGCATGGCATTGTGAATTCTGTCAGGACACGATCAACTGTTTTCCATGAGTTTTGGAGAAATATTGCTTTTGGTGAAAGCAGTCCAATCCTTTTGTGGAAATTATCAGCTTTATCTTTGACCAAGAAACTGCTGTGACTTTAGTGAGGTATTACAAGGGTGTAAATGGCTTTGTGCACCTGATAACTATGTAGATTCATTCACATTCTTTGTGAAGAGAACTGGGGACCATTGATGGTCTCCAAGGCAAATTATGTTTACTCAGTGTTCTTTGGACTCTCATTTGAGATTTGTCCTAAGATCTCGCTCTGACCACAAACTGCTCAGCTGAATCTGCCCTGTCTTTTCCCCCTTTTTTCGCAGTCAGGGTGTTGCTCTTCTCACCAAAACGACCAATAGTAGACATATCAGAGGTGTTCCTTTGGGTGATGGCTGTGGGCACTATCCTTGGGGCGTCATTCTGGTCTGCCTGGACAGCCAAGGAGGCAGCTCAAGAGCACTATCGTCGCCTCAAGGTACAGCTATGTTGCATCTATGTTGCGTCTTGCATATTTTTGTTGAGTTATCTCTGCAATCACATTGATATTTTCCTTAATGCTTGTGAGCTAGCTAGCATCACAGCCAAGCATTCCTGTTACTTCCAGATTTGCAATAGAAACTCAGGAAGTTGGTTGCAATTTGACAATAGCCTATACCTACTGGTGGGAACTGGTGAAGTCTGTGCAGATGTTATGGTAGTTGTCACTGTCATACATGTTGCTGTTGAGCTCACTGAACATGTGGTCAGGTTGTTGGTGTGAAACCTAATAAACTATATGTTTTTGGGGGCTGCAGGAGGGGGCAGATTCTTATCCAACAGAGTCAGATGTGGAGGAGAAGGATATAGTGGACATCAATATAGTGTCAGCAGTGCTCTTTTTGGTGCTGGCGTCTGTGTTTCTAATCCTTCTTTACTACTTCATGTCAAATTGGTTCCTAATTCTCCTAGTCGTCCTCTTCTGCATTGGGGGTTTTGAGGTATTGTGCCACCCCTCTTTCCAGTTTCTGAGTTACCGAATTGAGTTGGAGCTTGAAATTGTACTGTCGCTCCTGTGTCTCATATTCTGACTCTACTAGTGAATGATTGCCTTGTGCAGGGTTTGCAAACTTGTGTTGTTTCACTTCTCTCAAGGTACTTTGTAATATTCCTTACTAGATTCAAGTGCCTTAGTTTCTATACTTGGTTATGTGTGGCCTGCAATTGGGATTCAGTATTCAGCCACTTCTACACAAAATCCTAAGTTTGGATCCCAATGTGACTTCCAGTGAAGGTGGTCATCTCTGTTGGCCACTCATTGTCTGTACTGGTGTTAGATACTGTGAGATGTGACGTGGCTTGGTCAACATCATAACTGAGTCTTGCCACTGCTTCTAGAAATGCAACAGGGACTCATGATGTAGATTTTTCTTTAGTTGTTTTCCTGAAATTTGCAGATTACTATATACTTATCTACACCCACTATTGTGGAGCTGATGAAGTCAGTGGGAAGGAATGGCAGCTAGTCACTGACATTCATGATGAAGGTGATGGTCTGATACTTTGTGAGTGACATTAACAATGTTATGACCATATATAACTCATTCTTGTTGTTTTTGTTTTGTTTTGGTCCCTGAACAGGTGTGAGACTGGCACTATTGTTCATACCGCTAGTGTGTTTTTTTTGTTTTTTGTTTTGTTTTTTGTCTCCCCTTGTTTGGTTCTTCCTGTGGCTTCCTGAGGAAGTGTTAGCCTTGCTGTTTCTTCTTCATCGTGAGAACGGAGATGAAAGATACTTGTTGTTTTTGTTTTGGTGTGGCTGGAACTGACATAACTACCTTAAAGTGTTGTTGTGTAGTTTTGTCTGTAATTTCATTGATCTCTCAGACTGGTCTTGATGTTGGCAGATGCTTTTGTCTTTATGGTATTCTAGCCTGGAATCAGCTGAGAGCCTAAAACCCAAGTGTTTGAGAGAGAGGTTGTATTGTGAATATGTCCAATCTGCTGTGGCAAACCGGAATTCTCTGTAATGTGGGTTGTGTGATGTTAAAATGTAAATGTGCCAATCTATGCACCACTTTGAGAACTTCTGGCTTATTATGGCTTGGAGAATCCCATTTGCAGGCAAGTAACAAGGATCTGGTGATAGATCTGAGCAGTTCTTGAAACCACCTGGCTTCAGATATATGTGCAGCAGGCTAATCTGTTCTGGTGACAAGATTCAAAAAAATTATTGGAGAATTAATGCATGTGATTGCTGCAGGTGGTTTCCAAGAGAGGCAGGGACATATATCAATGTTCCAGTTCTGGGGCCACTGTCGAAGCTTGGACTCATTGTGGCACCCTTTTGCATCACCTTTAGTGTGCTATGGGGTGTTTTTCGTCAAGCCTCTTTTGCTTGGGTTGGCCAGGATATACTGGTATGCATCTTCACCACCATACCCCTTCCGCATGATGAGATTGATTTCTGTCCTCTCCATGCTTTTTCTTGTGTTCCATATGCCCTCCTGAAAGGAACCTGTTTTGAATGGTCCTATCTTAACACTGTAGTTCTTACTGTGCCAGAGTTGTGCTGGACAGTTGGTCCCCTGTAGTTATGTTCCATCATCTCTCTTCATCTAGCACTATCAGTGTTGGGATTTTTAGCATCTCTAATAGCAGAAATCAACAGTTGTCTGGTACTATCTTTTATATATTTTTTACTGCATGTGATTTTCTATGTAGGCAAGGTTGTCGACTGCATGACTTGTGGAGTTGGTAGGAGGGATTGTTCAACATTTCTAAAGTGTTAGTCTCACATTCTGTTCACTTCCAGGGCATTTCATTGATTTTGACAGTCCTTCAGATTGTTCGGCTACCTAACATCAAGGTGTGCTCCTAACCACTCACAATGGCATTGTTTTTAGCATGTTGAAGGAACATTTGTCACAACTTTTCTGATTCTAGCCTTGATGTCATGACATTGGTGATGTCAACTATTGATTGCAAAGTTTTGATATGTTGGTTGGGATGGAACACAGGTGTCTACAGTGCTTCTGAGCTGTGCGTTCTTTTATGATATATTCTGGGTGTTTGTGTCGCCCCTCATCTTCCAGGAGAGTGTCATGATTGTGGTATGTTCTATGACTGGTGCTGTTTTCATGCTTTATTTTCTCAGTGCAGCAGTTACGAGTATCAAGGTCTCAGTCACTAAGACATCTGACTTGATACAAATTCTGGTTTCTTAGAGGATTGTGTTAAAGGTGTTCTTCCTTATCATCAAAGTTTGAATGATTATATTATTGACTTTTTGGATAAGCTATGTCTCTAATCAGTGCTAGCCAGCACCATGACTGAGTCTTCCAGTTTCTTACAGAAATGTGACACAAACTCAGGACACATATTCTCATATAATTGTTTGCCCAAAATTTTGGGCAGATTATCATGTAGTTATCTAAACTCACTGTTGCTAGCTGATGAAGTCAGTGAGGAGGCTTAGCAGCTAGTCACTGCGATTCATGTCAAGGTGATGGTCTGATATGTTGTGAGTGACTCTTATGACTGCACTCATTCTTGTCGTTTGATTTTAGCTGTGCTGGAATTGACACAACAGTTATGTTCAAAGTTTTATTCTGGAGCTTTCTCTGAAATCTCATAGATATGTCTTATCACCAGCACACAAGACCACAACAGGAAGTGTGTTTAAATGCATCCAAGTCCAGTATCCTGAAAATTCTACAGATGTGACGGGCTGGAGTCGGATCTAATCTGGATGCCAGATCATGGCTAATGAAAGTAGGTCATTTGTGTGGACTAAGGTAGCATTAGTAAAACAGGCCAGTGAAGATTTTAAGTTTCTAGTGTTAGGGGTTATAAGATCTGGAGGAGAGGAGACTACTTCATGGGCATGGATGTTTCACTAAGAGTTGTGGTGTCCAGGTTGCAAGGGGTGACAAGAGTAATGGAGAGGGCATTCCTATGCTCCTGAAAGTTCCACGTCTGTATGATCCATGGGGCGGTTATAGTATTATTGGCTTTGGTGATATCCTCCTTCCAGGCCTTCTTGTCTCCTTCTGTCTTAGGTGATAACCCTGCCTTTGCCTTTTTGAAGATTCCTCTTTTTTTGCTTGTTAGTCAACTTAGGTCCTTCCTTTTTGCTCATGAGATGAGATATTGTTCCAATACTGTAGGTTTGTTTTATTCCCTCTGGCTGTTCACCTCCTGTTTAATATGGGGTACGAAGACTGCTCAGTTGCTACAGAAAATCAAAACAGTAGGAACCATAGTTCTGTAGTTGGCCTAGTATGTGCTTGTAACCTATTGGGTGAGCCACAAAGAGGCTTCCACGCTGACTGGAAGTAGGTGACTCTTATAGACAGCCACTTGCACACCTTTAAGCACAAAGGGTTTTCAGAAACTCTGGGATGGCAAATGTAAAGTTGAAGTAGCTTCTTCTCTGTAATTTAGGTTAAGGATGGAAATGTAGGACATGACCTGTGAAAAAGCAGCTCCATTCTAAAAGGATCTCACAGTGTTGCCTAGCTAGAATGGACACACTGCATCCCATACAAACTCAAAACTTAAGCACCCAGTCTCCTGATATCGTTTCTTCAACCTGTGTCTCATGGTTGATGCCACTGCAGTTCACTGACTGTTCAAGATTACGTCTTGGCAGGTATGACTGGATGGCGAAAAAGAACTTCTTCAATGGATACTTCTTATGGACAACAATTGGTTATGGTGTAGGTAAGGACCTGAGTTTGACATTGGGTGATCTGCCTTTTCTTTTATTTGTTTGACATGCATGAGCTCTTGCCAGACAGAAAAGTGAGCTCTTGCTGAAATACCATGGTATTGCCATAATGGTTAAGATTCTGGCTCAGTTAATGTGGCTGCAATTGGCAAGCAATCATGCTTTTCAGTTGCTAGACTCCAGCCAAAATCTGGAGAATTTTTTTGAGGATGCTAGAAAATTGAGGAGATCCACAGAGGTGTTACCTTTCTAAGTTTATCTTGCTCAGTAATTGTGGTTGGTAGATTGGTGACATTTTCTCACAATCATTGGTGATATTACAATGTTTTCTCAATTTGCAGGGTTGTTCACAACATATGTGGCACTCAATTTGATGGATGGGAATGGGCAACCTGCCCTACTCTACATTGTGCCCTTTACTTTAGGTATGTTCACATTCCATGGGGTTTAGGAGATGAATTCATGTTCTGGAGCTTTTGGAAACTCATGCTCCAGTTTTCATCTTCTAGTTCCATGTACACTAGGGTAATGCTACATCAAACTGCATGTTCATGTGGGTTGGTGGTCATCAAATGGGCCAATATAATGCCTGCAATCAGTCTCTAATTAGTGGAAATGTGGAACAGGCACAGTGATTTTGTTAGGCTGGTGGCGGAAAGAGTTGAAGGACTTATGGAACAATGGAGAGGATACATCAGGCAAAATAGAGACCTCAACACAAAGCAACGAGGCACAGAATAATCAACTGAATCACGAGGATTTTACTCCACTGGACATTCCTCAAAGTTAGTATAGCTAATTCTTCAAGTTTTCAGTTGAATACCAGTATGCTTCCTCAAGATATCAGGGAAAGCTTGGTTCAACTGACACAGCAGCTATCTGCTCTGCAAAAATGGATGCTCTCAGTGATGTAAATTTTTGTTTTTCCCATTCCAAGATGCTTTGGTTACTCAGCCTGTAGAATAAAAGTGCAGCATGAACCTGAATCAAAACTGATTTTAATATTCAATTGGGCTCTTCACCATTGTGTTCTCGCAACCAAATTAAGTGCATGGCACTGGACAGTGTGTTCCATTGCTGGATTAATGCACTGTTCCATTTGGAGATTTTGTGTTAGTTTACTGATACTTTGATGCCTCAGAAATGTAAGTATCAGGATCTGTAAGTATCAGGATCTCTACTTCTTTTGTGGTTGTAAGGCTGTTGTTTGAACTGTTCAGAGTCCCAAAAGTTATGGGGTCACACCTTCAAATGTGGTGCTGAATTACTTCTGTGGGGGAAATGAGGATTGCAGCTGCATTTATATGAGGTTGCAGGACTCAGATCTCAAGGTCTTCTCTAGAAATTTCAATCCTGAATGTAGTGGGCTGTGGCAAGTGGACTCTTCATGGCAAGTTGACTCTTGGATGTGCCAATACAAGTGGAGAATCAGGATGTTCAGGTTCAGTTGAATGTCTAACCAGGAACTTTTTTGTTTCTGCAATGCATTAATGAACAGGGTTGCAATGTGATTAAAATGTTGCCAGGAATGTGTCCATTTTTTGTGGAAGCAAGCAGTGATGTGGGCAATGCATGCATCGGGCAAAGATTTCAAAAGTGAGTTCTGGTAGACAATTCAAAATGCTACCATTAAACATTGAACTGGTGCTTCACTCAAGATAACTAAGAAAACAAATTCAGACTACCAAATCTATAATCCCATTGGCTTGAAATAAAAATCTTTGGGCCTACACGTAACCCTATTCTGCTGAATATTGAAATTAATGGTCCCTTCTAAACATTTCCATTGGTCCTTTAAAATTCAGACAAACTTAACCAAACCCTAGGACACATTTAACTGTCAGGTAATGGGCTACCCCCTGCCCCCTTATAAATGTACCATGTTTGCAGTTGGAAAGAGTAGTAAAATCAGCAAAAGCAACTAGTGAAATTAACACCAATGAAGGTAAATCTAGATCAGTGGTGCCTCTTGCGTTCAATTGCGTATTTTATGAGGACATTTAAAACATAGATAACCTTAAGACTATAAGAGAGTAAAAGGTAATCTAACCCTAGAAAATGATGGTAAAAGCAAAATAGAAGTGATTGATAAGGGCCTTGAAAAACTATCTAAAGAGTTGATAAGGCAAACTTCTCAAAAACTAGCCAAGCAAATAATCATTTCTAAACTGGATGGTGGGAGTAGGCCTTTTTTTCTGTTTTGATAGTTGACAAAGTCGTGCAATCTACTTTAGAAAAAACTAGTAGAACCCTTATTTGAACCTCTTTTTAAAAAATCAAGCCATAGTTTTTGTCTTGAGAAAAGTTGTCACTAAGCCCTTTGAGAACTCCGATATATTCGTAGATAGTAATGCTTTGGCTTATACAAATTGATATTGAGAAATTTTGATTTCATCATAATCTGTTTATTAAGGAAATCAAACTAGTACTGCGGTCCAAAGCTTTATAGGATTTTATGTGAAAGCTATATAATGCAAGCTATGTCAACATATACAACCTTACAAATCAAACGTAGTTCAATATACAGGCTTTAAGGGATTTTATAATATCTTCGTTTCATGCCAATATTTTCTTATATAAATTAGACTGCTATATGGAAAACATACTAATACCCAAATACATTGTACAGGATATGCATCTTCTATTAGCAGAATATAAGAAGAGACTTCATCTTGATCCAAAGGACAATGTCTTTTGTAAGGATCCATAATTAGAACTGGCTAGTTTTGCCCTCAAACATCGTAGGTAAATTGAAACAAATAAACCTTGCTGCAAACTGGACCTTAGAGGATTTCAAAGACTTAAGTATCTTTGATCATGGTGTAAATAACACCATGTCAGGTGTTATAGGTAGCAAACAAGATGCCTTGGAAATCCAAAGGGCTATGCAAAACTTTATCAAGGAAAAACTGAAAGTAGACATGAAAAAATGAAAAGATTCAATATTAAACGCAAAGTCCGAAATGGCCAAATACTTAGATGCATTAGTAACATATTATGGTATTAGAAGTGTTATGGAAACTTTAAGCATTGATAAGGTCACATCAAAACAACCAGACTTCAATTGATAAAATGTTTACAATTAATTGTTTTTATTAAGGACTTAATAACTAGAGCCTTGGAACATCAATGTGCAAAATAAAATGCCAAAAGATCAGCCCAACCAACCTCCAATCAACAATTGGCGGCCCTAAAAGACAAAAACATTGTAACTTCTTTTTCATTGATAATACATGACATTGTTAATTATTATTTATTTGTGAAAAAATATTCTTCCCTATGGAAAGTCATGTCCATCTAGTCTTTCACTCTAACTTTAGCTAGAAAAAATGGCCTACAGGCGGCTAAGGCTACTTTCCATGAGATCCAAACTTGCAGATCACAATAAAAGACCATAGGAGGGGTAGCCTTATTATACCACTTTACTTCTCTGAAAACTTTGGGATTTCACACAAGAGAAAAGCCCCTCTTAATTAGTGAGGTAGTTATATTCGATAAACCTTATGATGGAGTGAAGTGTAGAGATATCTAAGAAAAAAAAATTCAGACCACTAAATCTTGCAATTTCATTGGCCATAAATTTTTTTTTTTTATGCACAAGCCTATTCAAAACCCTCTGTATAGTACACTAATACTATAACTTTTTGAATCTTTAAAGATTAATGTTAAATCATAAATTGTACTGAACATAATTTGAAGATAAATGACGCCAAATGAACTAATGTGTTGAAATCAAGCAAATTTATTGCAAGATATATAGGTGGAAAGTAGGTATAACCACATGCCATCTTTCCAATGGCATGTTTGCAAAATGGAAACACTAATCAGATAGGGAAATAAGAAAGGGAAAATCTTGATTTTAGTTGAAGTTGGCAGTGAGATTAAAAGGATTTTTTGTGGTTGCTGTAGTCGCGGGTCATGTAGTAAAGGCATGAGGAGTTTTGGTTGGTAACGATCTTAACAGTTTTTCCACCTTGAGATGTTACATTTGGAAATTCATTTGAAAATTCTTGTCAAATCTAGTGAATCTAAGTTGGTTTTATTGCAACAACAGGGGGAGGTATGTATATCATGCAACACACTTGGTTAGTATTATACAAATGGTCTACTAATGCATACAACCCTTTCTTAAAGAAGAAGAGGTCACAAGCTAAAGCCACTGGGGAGGAGGAGCTTCTCAATCATGAAAACTTCAGTTCTCATGAAAATTATTAACTGATTTTCATAGGTTTGTAGATCGTGGAATCATTGAATTTTATCTTTATTTTTTGTTATTCTTTTATGAAAACTTTGGTGTGAAAAAAATGTACATACAACCATCAAATGATGACATAAGTTGTTGCAACTAATATGACGGTGCATCGCAAGTGAATTTCTTTAGTCAACTCCCTCACAGAATATATATTTTTCCCCATGGAAAGAAAATGTACTTATAATAATATTTTCCCCATTGATTGGCTTTGAACCCTTGCTAATCATTCCTAAACGAGTTTCAAGCTTGGGTTTAGGGTTTAACCCTAACAATGAAAATACATTTGATTCCCTAAACTAATCATGACCTTATGGTACACATTATATGACCACGAATGGCACAACATAATTTGCCATACTAAAGACAAACAACGTGTACTATAGACTTGACACAAAGTCTAGATATGTTTACATTTTTGTGACAACCGAGTAATCTTTCAAAGGTGGACATTTTCTAATTGAAGACGTCAATGGCTCAAGTGTTCGTCCTCAAGTTCTACTAATTAATCTCCGGGTGGCCTAAGTTTGGGAGGAATGTAAGAGGTGCAGAGAGTGCAGAGCTCTTGGTTTCATTGGACCATGAGCGTGCAATATGGTCTGAAGGAAGAATCCATATGTTGTTCTTGCAGCACAGAGACAGAAATTCTGAAATAATCCTGAACAATTCCAGGAAAATAAAATTCAAGATGAAAATTGAAGATGAGGAAGTTATAGTAGCAAGTTCAAAGGATGAAATCTATCAACAACATGATTCAAATCGCCAGATTGATTTATATGGGTCTGGATAATTGTACTTAGCTTTTGCTCCAACTGCGCCCGCTGCTTTGATTTTCTGCTACATTCGTATTTACTGCTGAGTTCAATTTTCATCTAGACCAGCGGCTAGAACTGCAGCCGTGGTGATCATCAACTCTGGCTCTTGTCCAGGAACACATGAGAGCTTGATTCATAATGTGAATATTCCTCATGCATGGAGTTCTTATCCACAACTGCTCTCTTGAACCAGCTTTGAACTACTCTAGCTGCTCACCTTTCGATCCAATGTTGTTGCTTCCCCAGGGATTGCAACAACTACATCTCCACTACACTCATGTGATTATGTTAAGCATCTGCCTTCCATTCTCAAAGATAACAAGCTGGTTGCTTGAATAGCTTGTTGGTTCTCATGATGTTCCACAAGTACTCTGGCTAGTCCCTACACAGTTTTCTGGCTAGATGAGTGGCATTCAAAGTTGCTTGTAGCTTGGACTAGTCCCCAATGCAGATTAGACAGAAAATTCTTGTACGTGGTCAACAATGTTGTTGTCTGAGTTGAGACCCATACCTTTCTTTTCATGAATGCTTTTGATGGACACAAGATCAATTAGGGAACTACCAAAAAATATCAACATGACATCAACATGACTTCAACATTTCATCATCTCTTATTTCCTATTGAATTGTTAAAGGGTAAGTAAAGTTTAGGGTAAAACTAAGCACACTCAACACCTTTTTTCAAAGGCACAATAATAAAGAGTTGACAATGAAATATGACTTGACGATGTGTAATCATTGCACAAAATTTATGTTTGAATTATATTTTTAAAATTAAAATTAAATTTTTACATGAATTCAAATGATGATCTCAAATCAAGTAAAATGTAATTATTTATTTATTTATTTATTAATATAAAAACTTCTTAAAACAATTTAGATCAATTTCAAAAATTCTTATTTAATTTATTATGGACATTAGGGATGGTTTTAAGCGATAAATTAGTGCTTGCTCACTCTGAAATGTTGATAGAAATTATTCATGTTTAAATGTATCATTCTTTAATGCACATTATATCAAAATATGTAGATCATATGAAACATATTGAATCCTAAATCAAGTTGAGAATTTACACACATGTTATTAAAGAGTCACTACAGGTGCAATGGGTTATTTTATCATAGACATACCCTAAATGTTCAAGCTAGATTACAATAAGCTAATATTCACTTATATAATGTCCCTATCCCACTTTGGAATTCTTTTTTCCCCTAAATATTTGCAAGGAATGATAATAATATTCCTTTGAAAGTCATAGCAAGGTAAGATTGGTGTGAGGTCAGTGTTGCCTCCGTCTTACTAGGAGGTGATACGAGCATCAAGCTGATATTGCCTCAGGTCATACCAGCCTCAGATGCTCCTGGATACCGGAGCATAGACCCATATAACTTATATTCACCATGCCATTTTTCAATATATATAGCAGATCAACACCGGTCCCCACCAAGCAAATCATAAGCACGTTACAAAATCCAAAAGTCCTTATTTGTCAAGCTGTGAACACTCTTAACACATGAGAAGGGAGTTTAATCTTAGAAACCCTATTCTAATCTTATAGACCCTCAACTTGCAGTTTGAGTCTATCCTGAGACCCTATTTGGATCTTGGATACCCTCCACTTACGTTTGAGTCTATTTTGAGACCCTTTTCTTCTGACTGTAAAAACAAAAAACCTGTTCCTGTTTTGCCTTTGTTCTTTGGAGCATCCCCAGAGGTGCTGAGTTTGTGACCCTGCAAAAATATTTCTCACATTCAAGTTTAGTTATTTACTTTTTTCCAACCCCACCCATGAAACTAAAACTGGGACTGTAATAGGTGGGAGACCACTAATAGCAACCCACCTGGACTAATCAAATTATCCAGCCAATCAACAATAGGTGTTAGGCTTTGCAGTGCCTTTTATCAGCTTCAACATCCTGCAAAAGTGCAGGGTTAAAACCATTTAGTTGAGCCAAACTGGCAGGTTGTGCCTTTTCTTCATCCAATTTTGTGTTGCAGGGCCACATACTGAGCATCAGTGGAGCTGCTCTTGGGGGAATTGTGCTGGGAAAATTTTGTCCAGTTTGGAGCACTGTCTGTTGGGGTGCTGGGTTGCACTCATAAAGCCCCTATTACAGTTGAACGCACCTTGACAGCTGGATTTGACTACTTTTAACTTGTTTCAAATAGGACTTTCCTAAGGGTAAGCCTCCTCATTATGAGTAATTATGGTTGTATTAAACCCCTAGCAAGCCCCTCCTTGGGCTGATTCCTCCTTTTGCTCCTCAGCCTATGGGGTAGTAACAATCGTTTCCAGCTGTTGTCCCCCTCCCAAGGGCAGGTTCTTACGTGTTACTCACCACCAGATGTAAATTTTCAACTTACAGGTTCTTGACTTCAATAGAGCACCCAGACTGTGGCCTTTCTTCCCATTGGCAAGTCTTTCAGTGTGATCCTTTTTACCAGGGACCTGACCTATCACAAGAATTTTTTTTTTATCAGGACTATAGGATTGAAAATAAAGATTATCTATTCTTTCTTTTATTTCGAGAGAAATATCAGTGTTGCTTATAGTTTGTTCTTAGCCCATTTTTGGTTTGAGGTCGTCTTGTATCGAGATGTCATTTAGTCTCTTGTCCCAAGTAGTTTGGGTAATCTGCTCTCTCGTTGAGGCTCTGCAATGCTCGATTTGTGCGTGTCATCCTTGCGAAGGGGCCATGTTAATTTTCTCTGTATCGTTCCAATTTTATCAGATGTCTTTGAAGAGACTCTGCAATGCTGCTAGCAGGGGTTTTCTTCCTATTTTGGTCTTATCATAATTTATCAATAGCAGACTGAGAGCTTGACATGTGCATTTATGTGCGTCGAGTTTCCTCTGATTAACTGCGATTCCAGTTTGACCAAAAAAAACTTTGATTTGCTAGAGGAGCTCATTTGAAAACCAATAACACGTAAACCAGGGGATAATTGAAATCCTTACACCTTGTGGCTACCGTTATTGGGGTTTGAGGAAGTTGCAAACATAATGGGAGCATTGACATTTTGAAGGGGGGGGGGTGGTGGTCGGGGTATTGACAAATAACCATTGTGAAGCATAATAGTTCAAGGGCTCTCTTACAAGGTGAATGATTTCTTCCATTTTTGTAAACTGTCTTCTTGATTTTTACTTTCTTTCCAGCATTTCCTTACATTTCAAAGATTTTTTATTCATTTAACAATATTATTGTCAGATCTAGTGCAAGGCCTCCTTGCTCCTTTACAAGTTGTATAATTTGAGCAAGCCGTAGCGATTTTTCAGCAGGCTGCTGCACTTGGTCGGAGTTCCTGATTTTTTTCGCACCTTAGTCTCTAGTCGATTTATCGATTTGTGACAGATGAGCTGGCTGCTGCACTTGGTTGGAGTTCCTGATCTTTTTCGCACCTTAGTCTCTAGTCGATTTATCGATTTGTGTAAGTCGATTTATCGATTTGTGACAGATGATAGCTCTTTTGTCTTAAGTCTTCTTTGTTATTGTTGATTGTCATTTTGTACCCATGAGTACTCTTTGCATAGGTCTTTACTTGATTTTTGATTTTTGTTGATTGTTTACTTTTGTTTTTTCTTTGGGTTGTGTCTACTTGTGTTCTCATCGCCTTGTACTTTTGATGGATGGGTTCCCATCCTTGATTTTTATTTAAAGAGTTTTTCTTCCACTCTATAAGCTGCCTTCTTGACTTTTTCTTTCTTTTTCTTGCCAGCATTTCTTTATATTTCAAAGATTTCTTTACCCTTCAGTAACATCATCGTCCCATGCAGTGCAAATTGTCAGAAAAATGAGAGTAGAGATCTGAAAGATTCAGGAAAATGAGAGAAAGCGACTGACAATCAGGGGGAGAGGATAGTATCTAGATACATAGACAAACTAAAAGGAAATTGAAAAGAAAAAAGATACCTACCAACCAATCAGAAGACTATTCGGTGTGTAAGCATTACGATCATATCACCAATAGTCATTCGACCTAACACGACTGTCGATCCTTCTACCCGTACTCTGTATGTCTCGTGTGTGCGTCTCCCTCTTTTCCTCATCCACCCCCCACTGATCAAATCCGGATTTTCACTTGTGGATCTTTGATTCTAGAGCTGATTTTCGGGGCGCTTCTTCTCACCGCGATCCTGCATCTTTTGCGACCGTTCGCAGCTCTTTTGGTGTGGTATGCGAGAAGTTGTTACGGTTTTTATCGACCACTTCGGCGGCGGCGGCGGCGGCTGCGCCCTCAAAGGGTTGGTTCATCATCAGCTGCTATGCACAAGAGGTTACTCTGTCGAATCTTTCCCTTCTAAGTGTTGATGTGAAAAATGAATTATTCATTCTCTGTTTTTTCTCTGATGGTCTTGTTCTGCATGAACCAGTTCTCGTGCAAGTGATCCTTGATTTGTTACACTATTATTTGCTGCAGATAAAGCTGATCTCTACATAGTCCGGCAATATTTACAGGCGCAGGTAAGCAGTTTCTTTTAAAGATTCTTGTAACCGTTTTCTTACCGGATGCTTCCTTCTTCAAAGAAGTTAGCTTTGAATATATACATATGTTCATGCATTTTTGAGGGGCTCTTTGCTGCTTGGACTGAAACTTGAACCATATAATCTCTGATCATATACTCTAGAACTTTTTTTTTTGCTACCTCTCATATTCATGTTTAACAGCTGCTTAATATTCATGACACCTTGTAAAATCCAATCATGAGCTAGGGACACAGACGAATGTTATGGTGATGTTTTTTTTTTGACACTAGTGAACTGTGATCCTGGTGTATATGTACCTGTCTGTAGTTATACCCTTGGAAAGTTTGATCCAAATAGGTAGAGAGTGCAGCCATAAGGCAGCTTTGCAGATTTGAAGTTTAAGAGCATCTCCCACCAAATTTTCCTGCTGCAAACCGTCATAATAAATGCTCTTCCTCATCCAAACTTTGCTTTGCAGTGCGTTGATGGAGATGCTCTAAGGAGATAAATTGTGAATAGAACTTCACACATGTAGGTTCACATGTTTTGATTGCTATTGCAACATGTGAACCTACAAGCCTCACAATTACTATCCAATATGCTTTTCCCTTATGTTTTCGTTTATGGGTTCTTTGTTTATGGGTTGATATTCTGGTGTCTTAGGCATAGAGGAACCACACCAATCCATCCCGAAGTTGGTGGTGACACTCTACTGCGATGACAATACTCATCGCAATACTGTGAGGGAAGCTCTATGGAAAAATAGCTCGACCCTGGTATGCAAAAAAAGTCCCACGCCTCCAAATCTTGAAATCTCTGAAGACGTGTTTCTATAGTAGACCGATTAGTTAACATACCACCTAGTCAGCCATACAACTGTGAATCCGTTCACGATTCTTCATTATCAATTTGATCTCGAGAATAAATTCTTCCAAGAACGTTCAAGTGTTTGCCATTTTTCCCTTTCCAAATGAAAAATAATAAAAACTTCGATGTGATTTATTATTCATCTTTTTTTTTCTTGACAATGAAGAGTGGAGTTTTTTTATTTATGCCAATTAACTCCCTCTCAATGTAACAGTAAAAGCAAGACGTGTGGGTGGATCAACTTATCAAGTACCTATAGGAAAAATTCTTCTACGAGAAGGTTTCACTCTTGCATGATCAGCTAGTGATGCAATATAAACTTTAATGTCTCTGCTTTTGGGTTGATAGTCAAGAGCCTTGACTTGGGCTCCGGGGTAAGTAATAACAGTCTCCTCTTGGACAAGAATATTCTATGTGAAACAAAAGTCTGAAAAGCCTTAATCTATTGAGTGCAGCTTCTAGATAATCTGCTAGAAAAGTCTAATCCGCTAGATATTAAGCTTCTTTGTAAAGGATCATAGGGGGTGATCTGATTACAATAAGAGTGCTGAGTTTGAATTTGTGCACTTTGATGACCATGCTTAATGTAAAGTGTATTTACTTGCCGTCTGTGACAACTAGCGTCCCCAAGGGTTCCTACAAAGTCATTCCCAACTTGATGATTGCTGAGTTATAGACTTTGATTCAAGTTCAGGTGATCTCAGGAAATTTTCCAGAATCTGTTGTTAACTTTATCTGTTAAGTTTTGAAGCGTGGAACTCCACTTTTGCAGCCTTATGAGCAGCAGCTTCCTACCAGCTAGTAGGTGGAGGAAAAGACATGTGACAAGAAATCCACACTTTGCAACTGGGACTATATTCTGAAGTGCTATGCCATCCACTTGGAGAAGCTGGTCAACCTGCAGGAGAGAAATCTAGGGGAATATTTAATGGAGGGAACACTCCAGAGCTTGGAGAACTTTGCACTGGTACCTGCTCTTAGATTTACAATGTCACACGATCTGTTAATGTTTGCTGCAAATTTGCTTGGTGGGCTATATTGGCTATGTTGTTCATGTAGTTAATACCACCACCAAAGTTGCAGCACCATACAGTTTGAGTGGCATTGTAAATCTAGGAGCCAGCCCCAGTGCAGAAACAAAGTTACTAGAGATGGGATCACTCAGCCTATAAATGAATCCAACATGGTGATGAGTTTCATCAAATCGGTTTCATCCTGGAGCAAGCACAGACTTTCTGGCCCAGGTATGTGATGATATATATACATATATATGCATTTGAACTTTACAAGCTGTGCAGTGAATGGCAATGAAAGACGATTTTTTGGAGGATGCTAATCTATCTATCAAGGAAGGTAGTTTGTTTTGTTTTGTTTTGCAGTTATGAGATCCACTGAACCTTGATGCCTCAGATCGTGTTCTCGGTGTCTTTGGAAAGCTCTCAACAAGGAGGGGTGCATGGGTTTGATTCCATGTCGTTTGAACTTGCTGTGCAAAAGTTCTTGAATATTGAATGATTTTTTCACTGAAAATTAAATTAGATCGTAGCTGAAAATTTCGATGTTTTTGGAAAGATCTTAATGAGCAGGATTTAATGGAATTTATTTGGTAAGATTTGGATCCAGAATGTGGGAGATATTGATTTTAAAGTGATTTCTGCCCCTTAAAATTCAAATAAATTCCAAAAAACCAGGTTTTGGAAGGAAAAATCAGTTGAGGATGTGGTAACACTTGGGCCAACTGCACAGGCCACACTTGTATATGTTAAATTTGGCATTAAGGGATGTTGGAATTGGTGGTGGTGAGATACTAATGTTTTGAAGATGGGGTTTGATTTTGTGACTTGTGCCTTGCTTTTCGGCCCATTACTTTAACCCTGGTGGGGTCCTTGAGGTTTTCTTTTTAGCAATTTTTTGCAACTTGGCAGCTCAAAAGAAGTCCAGTGCTCCTCATACAGAGGATTCTGTCGAAAAAATCTCCCAAAGGCATCTCAAGGATTGGTTTGGAATCGCCATATTTAGACAATAGGTGACAGCAGGTTGCCCAAATATGGCAGGATTCTTATGTTTTCCCAATTTCTTCTCTGACCTGTAGCCAAATTTGGCTAATTCCTCTTGTGGATGATCAGTAGTTTGGTTACATCACAAAATTGATAACAAAAATACCTGGCTATAGAAGATCCTCATTTTGAGAAATCTTGATTTGCCATTTATCTGGGATTTTTCAGTTCTATGATTCTTTGCATTTTAGGTTGGACAAAAAATCTCTTACATGGGAGCAAAAATGTGGGAACAAGTGTTACATGCATATGTTATGCAAGACTTCCTACTATAAAACGCCAGTTGAGATGCTTTTTTTTTCTGCTGGGGCTACATTCTTGCTCTCACCCTAGCCACTATGGTCATATCTGTCCCACCCAAACATTTGAAGGCATCTATGCTGGTCACTGGTTAAAAGAGTGGGTGATTTGATCTATTTTGGTCTTGATTGTAACGGAAATAATAGCTTGTCCATCCATTTTTTAAGCATATCCAATTCAAAGAACATCATGCATTAATGGATGATGAGGACCCATACTTGCAATCATGGGATTAATCTTTGTAACTAGGACTTCCATTCATAACTTTCTTTATTACATTAAAAAAAAGTTTCATCCATATTGCTGAATACTTACAGACAAAATTTTTGTCTGAGAAATGAAGAAAAACTTAACTAGTTTTAATTTATGAATACCTAATTGAATAATGAAATCTTTATAACAAATCAAATTTTTTGAGATGAGTAATTGAGTCTTGCACCCTAGATGGTGAGAGGCCAGTAGTCGAAAGCATCACTAACTTACACTCTAACCCCAGTAGCAAGGGGCATGTGAAATCTCATGTGAATAAGGATCACATTGCAAAGCTAAATACCCTTTGATTGCCATTTCTTACGATAGGGAAACACCGCTAGATTTTTCCAATCTATCAATTGATCATTTTGTCAATATTTTCATGAAAAACCAAGCAAATTCACCCAGAGGATAAATTAGAAATACAGAAACAAAAAAATTAAATAGTAATTAGAATGAAGAAAATAATAACATTATAAAAATGTAATAATCAGTGTTGGTCAGGTATAAAAATATTTCTGAGTATCACCTGAATATTCTTATCTCAAGCTCTCAAGGTATTACTTTGAGTGAGACATTGATTAAAAAGTTCATCATTGGCTCAAGAAAAAAATTCAAAAATATAGAGATTCAAGTGAAATAAAACCCTCTTACCTGAGTTAGGTTCTCATGATATTGCCTATTTTAAGTAGTAAAAACTATATCATTAGAGTTATTTCACCTCTCATGAGAGTGATAGAAGTGCAACAAATTGCACCAGACTAGTTTTTATGGTCTACAAAGCTTTTGGCTTACTAAAAGAAAAAACAAAAACATTTTTTATTGACATTGAAAAACTCAAAAAACTAGAGCATGCTAGAAATGGGGAGTTGAAGTCAAACTCATACACTAAGAAACTTTTGTAAAGTAATTGAGACTAGGATAAGATAGAAAATAAATAAATAAATATTCCATTAATAAAAAACATGAAACCATTTTATTTCAATAGAGGTACAAAAAAAGATTAAGGGTAATAAAGTGGGTAAGAACTTGTTTTCACCTTGTCTTTGAACCTCCTTTCACCCTCTATTTCCTCTTTCAACGCATCCACAAAGCAAGGAAATTTTTATTAAATCTTAGTATCAATTGTTAGAACTCAACATTTAATGCACAAGATTCAAGAATAATTATAGTAGTTGTCCATGTAGAGGTAGTGAAAATATATGTAACAAGCATTTAGGAAAAACGAAAGATAGCATGAAATTCAAGTTATCACAAAAATTGATGGTTTAAAATTTTTTGCCTCCCCTTATTGCTAAGTAATGTGGCCCGTGCCATTGGCCCAAGTGTGAACCCATTACAAAATAGGGAAACTCAACATGTGAACATTGTTTTACAATGTATGTATTGATTTTTTGAACATCCAATTATGAAAGAAAATCATGCTTGAATTGAATGGTAATCCTTCAAGTGTTACCACATTTTCAACCGATTTTTCCTTTCAAAACCCGATTTTCAGTAGCAAAAATCATTTCAAAATCAACATCTCTCACATTTTGAATCCAAATTTTACCAAATAAATTCCATTGAATCTTGTTCATCAAGATCTTTCCAGCAACACCAAAGGAAAATTCTAATTCTTCCAAAAATTTCAGCTACAATTTAATTTAATTTTCAGTGAAGAAATCAGTCGATATTTAAAAACTTTTACGTCACAAGTCGAAACATCATGGAACCAAGCCCATGCACCCCTCCTCTTGAGAGCTTTCCAAAGACACCAAGAACATGATTTGAAGCATCCCAGTTCGGTGGATTTCATAACTACAAAATAAAACAAACTACCTTCTTTCATAGATAAATGTATCTGTTTCCAGGCTTGTTTTTGAATTTCACCTCTGTATGACCAAACTCAGAGTTCTGGTGTTGTGTTTTCTTCACTTTATGGATAATTCTATTGCTTATGAATTTTTCATTTTTAAAAAAAGAATAAAATCAATATTTTTTTGTAATTTTGATTATGATTTTTTATTTTAAAAAATTAATAATTGATTCATGAGAATTGTCAAATGATAATCAACTATTTTCAAAATTTTAAGAATTAACAGTGAGAAAATTATTTTTAAAAAAATTATTGATACCTTCCCCCAATGTATAATTTTAAAAGAAAATCAAAATCAAAACCTTTTGTAAGTTATTTTGTGAAAACTAAATTTGAAGTATTAGAAAGTTTTTAATACCCTGCGAACATTGATACTTATACAAAATAAGCAAGTTCAAATTGATGTAACATGAAACCTATTAGAGCAAAAGTTTCACAAAGATTGACAAAGGTACATAAACATCTTTCCCAGCTAGCATCAAAATCTTCACACATGTTGTGACCCTATTTATTATCAATATTTTAATTAAAAAAATTAACACTTTTATAAGCTAATAAATAGGGTAGGGAACTTGCTATAGGAAAGAATGTTTTAGTAATATATATGTGATGGGAAAGGTATAATTTTGACAATGCAAAATTTATTAATGAACATTTAATATATGAAAATATTTACACATTTATTCATACTGAAAAGTATGAAATTGAAGCTCACACAACTTGAAAAAATTGTCATGATATGACTATGTGATTACGAATCTATAGGGTTATTTTTTCGTTCCATAACCTGCATTTTGTTTAGATTGAGTTGACAAGTCAATCAAATTCATTACTACTCCAATAAAACATACATTACATCCAAAAATACATGATGATTTTCAAGTTTCTATTTGATCATGGTTTATTCGATTTGATTGTTCAATGTAACCTTTTGAAAGGTGTTTTGAGTTAAATATTTTAAGGTTCAGGTCCCTTATCTGTAAGGTATTGGATAGTCATACGTAAACAATTCATATGATTTAAGGTCACTATAAAATCCTAACCAATGTATTCCTTATTCATTATAATTTTAAAGCCAAATCACCACAGTATACATGTGTTACATTTACACCAAAATCTCAATGCATGTTGTGATTATATTTATTATCAATGATTTTTTTTAAAAAAAATTGACAACTTTTTAGCTAATAATTAATAACACATTGGTAGGCAAATGGAAGTCTTCACCCCAATTAAGAATTAGACCTTGACAATGCCATAGAACAAAAAATTATGTAACAAATGTAGCTGAAAACATTGCTTTCATTTATAAATAGGTAATCAAATAATAGCATTTGAATGCAAGGGGATACCCAATAAAGAGTGACCTCCCCCAAAACCTAGTAATGCACCATGTTATGGAATCTAATGAATCAATCCTAGGAATTGAAATGATTAGCAATTTGAGCATATGATTTACCATAATTTTAGAAAAAAATCTATGCATTTTTTCCTTTTTGTACCATGGTACATAACCATCATGTTTGTGTAACCATCATGGTAGTTTGCAAACATGGAGCCTAGTGGCCTCCTTATACTAAATATGTAGATCTTGTTGAAATCAATTTCATTATTTAATGCATTTTTTAAAATTATTTTTAAATGAAAAATATAGTTAAAATGAAGATTCAAATTATTTTTAAAGACTCAAAAGGATATTCATATTAGATTCAATTTATTTTAAAATATTTTTATTAATTTAACATGACATAATTCTAATTGTAAACATACAACAAATCATTATAATTTAAAGTAATAAATTTTATAAAAATCTTAATTAGTCCTTTTGGATACCCCAACCATGAATTTGCCCATACTTGGAACTTTATATTATTGATTTAAAATTTTAAAAATCTAAAGGCTCCTCCAATATTTAAACTTCTTATTTAAAAGGTTTTGTTTTTGCATTTATGAACACATTTATGAAAAACAAATAAGGCATCAAATTATTATATAAGCAAAAATAAGCATATTTATGAATAAATAAGATAAATAAAAACATTAATTTCATTTATAAATAAACAATGATTTTTTTCCTTAAGCCATACTTGTTCACATTATGGCAAATTGTGTCTTTTCGAACGTAATTCAACATGGTGAATGCTAAGAAGGCCACCTAATGACAACCAAATTCAAATTTTTTTTAATAAATCTTGTAAAATGATTATCATTTATTATAATCACCTATAATGTTATGTCTTAACATTTGAATAGGTTTAAGGATTATCATTTGTTTGAAGTGTATGTTTATGTGAAACATAATATAATACAAAATATAACAAAAAACTCTACAAAAATCAATATAAAATCATGGTCTAACATAAATATTCATGTACAATAATAAACCAAGTACAACTTATAAAATTTTCAATCTATCAAAACATTAAAAGATTAAAAAAAATTGAACTTAATACAATAAAAGGAGTAAAATGATTAGTGGGCACTTGGTCATTATTATATACCAAATAAATTAAAATTCCAAAAATTACATTATGCAAATTAGATTATTACCACAAATCATATGTCCATATTAATATGACAATGGGGTGCAATCGCATTAGCATGTACCATTAACAATAGTAACCATTGTTTAATTTTGTGTATTTCAAATTGTTAAAAAAAAAAAAAAACTACAAATGGACTTGTTTTTATACAATGTTATTTTCAATATATTGGTATATATATCCAAAAAAATTAGAATCAATTTAATGAATTAAAATACACAAAAACCTTTTTCATGTTATGTAACTAATGCTTTTAAGTGGTAATTAAATAATAAACCACAAAAAACACAAATTGAATTTTTTAAATGACATAATTTTGGAAAAAAATTAATATAAAAATTAAACATAATATTAGTTTAAAATTCATATTTTGAATCACCAAAATGTCAAGCATATTTGAATTTTGTGCAACTTTAAAAGTTTGGTTCTTTGCACTAGGTTTGTTGTTAATGATAAATGCCATGTAGTTATGTTTTGGCAAGGTTTTGTTTGGTTTTGTTTTTGTTGCAATTGGGTAGCAATTACAATTAAAGGTGTTTCTTGGCTTGCTTGGTTCAATGATTTTGTGGATTTTGGTTTTGATTTTTGTGTAAATGTTTTTGGGAGTCGAACCCAAATGGCAGCTTAATACCCCAAAGTTTGTAGTGTGAAAAAAAGACCTCACCTTAATGTTCATGTTAGGAAACAAGGTTTCAACTTTGTTGACTTTGTACTATTTATGAATCATTGAAGGATTTGATATTAAAGGTTGGAAATAATAATGTTGGTGCAAAGGAACATGAAATGAAATTATGAAAGCACAACATTCATCAATAGTCATGTACATGTTTTTATCAATTTAATGAAAAGAAAAATATATTTGCATCCTCCATGACAAGATTGATCATCCCAAAATTATTTTTTCAAAACTTGTAGTAAAAGACAAAATGGTTTCATAAAGTGATAGTTAAGGTTTTTAAAATGTTGAATTTTGTAGAATGAAAAGAGAATTTGACCAAGATGAAAAGTTGAATTTGTTTCAAATTGTTTGGATCCATGTTGCTAAGGGTGATGGGAAGTGTTGACCATGGCAAAACAAACATGATATGGTTATGTCACCAAAAAGGAAGGGTCAAACAACAACACAACCCCTCTATCCAACTTACACAGACAGATCAACAAGACAGAACCTTAGATATTATACTCATTAGCTTAAAATTTACAGAGTTCCCCGACAACACAAACTTTCTTCGCTCCAGAATACTCATCAAACATCTATCAACCCCACTTAGCTAAGTCATAGGTGCAGTGGAGAGTTACAACAACTCAGCCAAGTACTCAAAACAGACATATGGATCGACATGTCTATACATTTCTGAGCTCATCTGACATCTTCAACTCTACCCCTCCAACTTCAATGCACAATTTCAGAAAAATCTCCTCTCTAGCACGACCTCAACCTCCTGCTATATTCTAAACTCCTCTCTCTAAACAATGTTTATCCAGAATCAAAAGCAAAAATCTCTCCACTCCAACTCTCTCCTCCTACTTTCTTCCTGAGCTCCTCTAACTTCTTCTTCCCAATCAGAGCTTCCTTTTCTCCCTCCTTGGCGTCCTTCACAAGCCTCT
>Ga0116231_10005652_pt1 | contig 24483 bp, 26 predicted proteins | sample S1TSphgellanicum_2_FD_89695 | JGI IMG/M metagenome (GOLD analysis project Ga0116231, IMG submission 89695) | Host-associated microbial communities from peat moss isolated from Minnesota, USA - S1T2_Fd - Sphagnum magellanicum MG | ecosystem: Host-associated > Plants > Peat moss > Unclassified...
CTAAGCGTGCGCTTCCAACAATGCCAACAATCCATCAACAATCTGTCCCGGCGTCGGCGGGCATCCCGCAATGATCAGATCCACCGGCAAAATGCTCTCAGCCCCGCCCGTGATCGCCGGCGAGCCCTTGAAAACACCACCATCCACAGCGCAATCGCCGGCCGCGATCACAAATACCGGGTCGGGCATCGCCGCACGCGTCTGGCGCACCGCCTCGACCATGTTGCGCCCCGCCACCCCGGTTATGAGCAGGACATCGGCGTGGCGCGGACTTGGCGTGAAGACCAGCCCATACTGCGTCAGATCATAGATCAGGTTCTGGGTGGCGCGCAGCTCCAATTCGCAACCGTTGCAGCTGCCGGCCGCCACATGGCGGATTGCGAGGCTGCGGCCGAGTTTGGCCGCACCCGCCGCGGCCAGCCGCTCGCGCAATGACTGGGTGATCGCGGCGTCGGGCACGCGGGCCGGCGCGTGGCCGGCCATCATATGCCGGGCGACGGTCTTCCACACCATTACAGGTCCACTCCCGAATACGAGGCGTTGATGGATTTATTGATCAATGGAAAATCCGCGAGGATGCCGGTCTTCGACGCATGCTCCAGCAGCGGCCAGTGCAAGGTGCTGGCGTCGGCGATGAACGCGCCGGTGATAGAGCCCGCCGTGACGGCCAGCCAGTGCCAGACCGGCCCGCGAAAACTCTCCGCCACGCCGAGACCCATGCCCGTGCCCATCAGCGGCGCGACCGCAATCGGCGTGTCGGGCAGCTCAGCCAGCAACAGCCGGACGATGCGCAGGCTCTCCGACATCTCGGCGAGGCGGACGCGGATGCGCGCGGCAACGTCGCCGTCGGTTTCCACCGGCACGGCCAGTTCGATGCCCTCGTACGGCGCATAACCGGGCGTCAACCGCGCGTCGGCGTGCTGGCCGGAGGCGCGGCCGACATAGCCGCCGGCGCCATAGGCGGCCGCGAGGTCGGGCGGGATGACGCCGGTGCCGACCAGACGGTCCTGCAGGCTCGCATAATCCTCGAAAACCCTGCGCAAGGCGGGCAACTCGGCTTCCAGCGCAGCGAGGGCCGCGAGCACCTCCGCGTCCCCGCCCGACAAGATATCGCCGGCGATGCCGCCGGGGATGACGATGTCCATCATCAGCCGGTGGCCGAAGGCGGCCTGCGCCGCGGCACAGATGGTTTCGCGGTGGACGGCAAAGCGCGCGTCGAGAAACGCGAAACCCGCATCGCCGGCGACGGCGCCGATGTCGCCCGCATGGTTGGCAAGCCGCTCGAGCTCGGCCATGACGGCGCGCAGCGCGCGCGCGCGGGGCGGGACGTCAACGCCCAAAGCGGCCTCGGCGGCGTGGGCGAAGGCGATGGCGTGCGCGACCGTCGCGTCGCCCGACACCCGTGCCGCGAAACGTGCGGCGAGCCGCGGCGATTTACCCAGCATCAAGGCGAGCGTGCCCTTATGCGCGTAGCCCAGCCGGGCCTCGAGTTTCAGCACCTGCTCGCCGAGGACGGAGAACCGGAAATGCCCGGGCTCGATAATGGCGGCGTGCACGGGGCCGACGGCGACCTGATGCACGCCCTCCCCCGGAGCCACGGCGAAATCCGGCCAGGCGGCGGTGCCATCGGCGGCGCGCAGATGCTCGATCGCGGGCCTGGTATCGGCCGCCCCCGTCGCGACATGACCGTTGAGATCATGCGCCAGGCGCTGGAACCAGGCGGCACCCGGGGGCTCAAGTGTCGGGTATGCGCCGTCCACAAGCGGGATCGCGACCAGGCGGCCCGGCTGGTAGAGCGCGTAGGCGTGCTCGGCGTCCGTCCAGAGCGCGATGAGGGGGGCCGCCTGCCCCAGCCAATCCTGTTCGTTGACGAAAATCATTGCAGCGCGCTCGCGATTTGCGAGAGCAGCAGGACGAGAAACCCCGGCATCAGGAAGGCTGCGAGGAACGTGAGTGCGAGGTGCAGGGCGACCAGCGCCAGCGCCGGGCTCGCCGGCGCGGAGACGGTGCGCGCCGGCGGCGGGTCAAACACCAGCGGCCCGATATTGCGAATGATGGCGATCGCGCAGAGCAGCAGCCCGAGGCCGAGCGGCAGTGAGACGAGCGGCGCGCGCTGGATCGTCTGGCTCACGATGATGAACTCGCTGACGAACAAGCCCGAGGGCGGCAAGCCGGTCAGGGCAAACACGCAGCCGCCGAGCAGCCAGCCGAGCCAGCGGTTGCCGTGCAGCAGGCCGCGCAGGTGCGCGAAGCCGAAGCCGCCGGGGGCGACGTCGCCGCGCAGGGCGGCCGCCTGGATCAGCGCCTGAAACAACGCGGATTTCACCAGCGTGTGCAGCAGCATATGCAAAATCCCGCCGAAAATCGCGGCCGCCCCGCCGATGCCGAAGGCGAACACCGCGAGGCCGCTATGCTCGATCGAGGAGAAACCGAAAAAGCGGCGCGCATCGCGGCGGCGGCTGAGCGAGAAGGCGGTGAGCAGCAGCGAGGCAAGGCCGAGGGTGAGGAGGAAGGGGCCCGGGGGCAGCGCATCCCCGCCGGCCTGCAGATTGGCCTGCATGAGGTGGCGAAATCGCAGGATGGCGATGAGGGCGACGTTGAGCGTGAGGCCGCTCAGGCAGGTGGTGACCGGCGCCGGGCCCTCGGCATAGGCATCCGGCAGCCAGCCGTGCAGCGGCACCAATGCGGCCTTCGTGCCGTAGCCGAACAGCAGGAACACGAAGGCGAGTGTGAGCAGTGCGCCGTCGAGTTTTCCGGCATTCGCGGCGAGGGCGGCAAAACTCATCGCCTGCAGGCCGGGCCCGAGCGCGGCCGCCGGCTGCGCCGCGAGGTAGACCAGCATCGTTCCGAACAGAGCGAGCGCGATGCCGGCACCGCCGAGGATGAAATACTTCCACGCGGCCTCGAGCGCTGAGGCGGTGCGCGGCAGACTGACGGCGAGCGTGCCGGCGATCGTGGCGCCCTCGACCGCGACCCAGAGGAGCCCGAGATTATCGGCATAGAGGCCGAGCAGGATGGAGCCGAGCAGGACCTGGCACATGGCGTGGTACACCCGCCAGCGCCGCAGGCTGAGCGTGGCGGCACCGGCCCGCACGAACGCAATGTTAGCGGCCGCCGTGGTCAGGCCGACAAAGCCCGTCAGCGCGCCAAACACGAGGCCGAGCGTATCGGCATGGATCAGCCCCGCGCCAGGGTCCGCGAAGGCCAGCAGGGTCAGCGCAAAGATGACGCCGTTGAGAACGAGATTTCCCCAGGCCCCCTGCCCGGCCGTGCCGAGCAGCCCCAGCAGCGGGGCGCCAAGCAGCGGGACGATGACGGCGAGCAGGCAAAAACTCATCGGCCGCGGCGCTCGATGTCTTCGATGCCGACGAGATCGAGCGTGTCAAAATGCTCGCGGATGCGCAGCAGGAACACGCCGACGACGAGGAAGGCGAGCAGCACCAGCATGGCGACGGAGAGCTCGGCGACGAAGGGCATCCCCGGCATGCCGGTCGCGGCCAGCACGAGGCCGTTTTCGGTCGAGAGAAACCCCAGCACCTGTGCGAGCGCGTTGCGCCGCGTCGTCATCACGAGGAAACCGAGGAGGACGATGGAGAGGGCGATCGCGAGGTCCTCGCGCGTCAGTGAAACAGCGCGCACCGTCACCGGCAGCACGACGAGCACGGCAACGCCGATGAGGCCGACGCCGATGATCATCGAGAGGCCGACGGGCAGTGCGGTTTCGATCGCGCGGATCAGGTTGAAGCGCTGCACGATCTCGCGCAGGCCGTATGGCAGCAGGATCGCCTTGATCACCAGCGTGATCAGCCCGGTGAGGTACAGGTCCGCCGCGTGCTGCGCGAAGCCCTGCCAGAAGGCGGCGGCTGTGAGCGCGAGCGCCTCGATCTGATAGAGCGCGATCATCGCCGCGAGCCGGCGCTGCGAGAGGAGCGAGAAGGCGCAGAGCAGCATGACGCCGCCGAGCAGGTGCGCGAGCGGGTAGTCCAGACTCATGTGCCGATCCGCGCGGCGACGAACAGGAACACGCCCGCCAGCACGCCGAGCAGCATGGCGACACTCAGGAATTCCGGCACGCGGAACACCCGCATCTTGGCAGTGGAAATCTCGAATACCGCGAGCGCCACCGCGCCCGAACAAAGCTTGGCGGCCCAGCACAGCAGGCCGAGCGGCCAGGTCCATGGCGCATCCGCGCGGGCCATGAAGAACGGGCAGAACACGCTGCCGATCAGCGACATCCAGACCAGCAGCCGCAGCATGGCGGCGTATTCGAACAGCAGCAGAAAGCGTCCGGAATATTCGAGCAGCATCGCTTCGTGCACCATGGCAAGCTCGAGGTGCCCGGCGGGATTGTCGACGGGGATGCGGCCGGCCTCGGTCAGCGCGACGGCGAGGATGGCGGCGAGCGCGAAGCCGAGGGAGACCGAGAGGCCGACATGGCCGCTGGCGAACACGGTCGCGATGTCATCGACCGTCGCACGCTGCGCGAGCAGCACGAAACTGAGCAGCACGACCAGCAGGGCGGCCTCGGCGAACACGCTGAACAGCACGTCGCGCGCCGCGGCCGCCCCGCCGAAGGCAAAGCCGGTTTCCAGCCCCGCCAGCACAATGGCGGCGCGGGCGAGCGCCAGCAGGCCGATCAGCGTGATGAAGTCGCTCAAGGGTGCGGTGATCATGCCGGTCGAAAAGCCCGGCACCAGCAGGGCGCAGGCGGCGAGCGGGGCGAAAGCGACAAACGGCCAGAGGGGGTAGAGCGCCGTCGCGGTCTCCGGCACCAGCGTGGTTTTGGCGAGCAGACGGCGCAGCGCGAGGTAGGGCTGCCACACCGGCGGCCCGCGCCGCCCGAGCAGCCGCGCGCGCAAAGTGGCGACCAGGCCGGCAAGCAGCGGGGCGAGCGCGAACATCAGCACGGCGTGCAGGAGCGTGGCGAGGAAGCTGCCGAGGAACAGGAGCATCAGCCGCCCTGCTCCAGGCCGAGGGCGAGCAAAAACATCACCAGGGCGCCGAACACGAAAGCGAGCCGCTCGCGGATCGTGCTGCGGCGGATGCGCTCGGCGAGCCGGGTGACGCGCATGTGCAGCCGCAGCAGCGGCAGGTACAGAAACACCTCCGACGGATCGCCGGCGGCCGGCAGAAGGTCGGTCGAGAGCGCGCGGCGGAGCGGGGCGGCAAAGCCGGTCGCACTCGGCTGGGTCAACGGGTCGCCGAACGGCAGCCAGGCGGGCGGGCGGCCAAAACCGCCATTCCATACCGGCACCTCGCGCGCCCCGCGGCGGGCGAATTTTTGCAGCAGCAGGAAGGCCGCGGCCGCCGGGCCGAACACGAGAACAGCGAGCCAGAGCGGCGCGTAGGCGAGCGGTGCCGGCTGCGCGGCCGGGACCAGCAGCAAAATCACCGGGCGCATCAGAGCGAGCACGAAGCCCGGGGCAAGTGCGACGGGCACGCAGCACGCTGCCAGCAGCGCCATGCCGGCCAGCACCGGGCGGGCCGCCTCACCGGCCGCCGCCGCGTGCAGGCTGCGCGGCCGGCCGAGCCAGCCGATGCCGACCAGGCGCACCGCCGCCCCCAGAGCGAGGGCCGCACTCAAACCCAGGGCCGCCAGCAAGGCGGTGAACCCGATGCGCGCCAGAATGCCGCCCGTACCGGCGGCGCCGATAACCGCATGGAGGAGCAGAAATTCCGGCGCAAAACCGGGGCCGAGCGGCAGTGCGGCCATGCCCGCCGCGCCCACCAGCATTAGCCCGCCCGCCCGCGGCATGCCCCGCATCAGGCCGCCCAGCCAGTCCAGCGAGGTCGTCCCCGTAGCCGCCTTCACGGCCCCCGCACCCAGAAACAACAGCGGCTTGAACAGCCCATGCGCCACCGCGCAGAGCAGCGCCGCCTGCAGGGCGAGCGCCGCCAGCGCCGGATCGCCCATTGCCTTCGCCCGCAGCGCCACACCGAGCCCGACTGCGATCAAACCCACATGCTCGACCGTGGAGCCGGCGAGCAGCGTCTTCAGCTCGACCTCCAGCATCGCGCGGAGCGATCCCAGCAGCACGGAGGCAGCGCCGGCCGCGATCAGCGCCGCTCCCCACCAGGGCTGCGCCGCCGCGCCATATTCAACGAAACCGTAACGAATGATCACGTAGAGCGCGACCTTGACCATGCCGCCGGACATCACCGCGGAGACGCCTGCGGGCGGCGCCGGATGCGCCCGGGGGAGCCAGAAATGCAAGGGCGCCAGGCCCGCTTTGGCGCCAGCGCCGAGCAGCACCAGCACGAAGGCGAGCGATCCCGCCGGCAGGAACAGCGCCGGCACCAGGCAGGCGGCCGAAAACATCGCGATGCCGACATACAGGGACGCAGGCCCCCGGTCGCCGCGCAGCACGAGCAGCCAGGACGCCGCACTCATTAGCTCGAACCCGAAAATCAGCGTGAAGGCGTCCGCCGCGAGCAACGCGCACACCATGCCGGCGATGAAGACCCAGAACGTGACGGAGCGCCCCATGCCGGCGATGGCGCTCGCCGCGACCTGCGGGACCAGGATGGCGAGAAACAGCAGCGACAGGGCATCAACGCGCAGATGCATCCCCTGACCGGGCAGGCCGAACATCAGCGCGAGGGAATTATCCACATTGGGAGGGTAGCAAAGGGCTCGGCGCGCCGGAAGGGAAGGAAGGAAGCGCTTCTTTTTTAAAAAAGAAGCAAAAAAATTTCTTTAACCCTGGGTCATGGGCGCGGACGATGCCCAAGGCCATGACCCAAAGTTAAAAAGCTTTTTTGCTTCTCTTTGTTCGCAAAACGTAGCGCTTACTTAAGCAGCGCAGCGACCGCTTCCTGCTCCTCGGTGAGTTCCTTCAGCGTATGCGCAATGCGTCCCTTCGAGAACTCGTCCATCGGCAGGCCCTTCACGCGGTGGTACGCGCCGCCCTCGCACGTCACCGGCACGCCGAACATCACGTCTTCCGGCACGCCGTAATCGCCGTCCGACGGCAGACCCATCGACACCCAGCGGCCGTTCGAGCCCAGCACCCAGTCGCGCACGTGGTCGATCGCGGCATTGGCGGCGGAAGCCGCGGAGGAGAGGCCGCGCGCCTCGATGATCGCCGCACCGCGCTTGCCGACGGCGCCGAGATACGTGTCCTTGTACCAGGCTTCGTCGTTGATGATCTCGGGCAGGGGCTTGCCGTTGACGGTCGCGAAGCGATAGTCCGCGTACATGGTCGGCGAGTGGTTGCCCCAGACCGCGACCTTCTCGATGTCGGCGACGGCGACGCCGGCTTTTTCAGCGAGCATCGAGGTGGCGCGGTTATGGTCGAGCCGCAGCATCGCGGTGAACGCGCCCTTCGGCAGGTCCGGCGCGGATTTCATCGCGATATAGGCGTTGGTGTTGGCGGGGTTGCCGACCACGAGCACTTTCACGGAGCGCTTGGCGGCATCGTTCAGCGCCTTGCCCTGGACCTTGAAGATCTCGGCATTGGCGGCCAGCAGGTCGCGGCGCTCCATGCCCGGGCCGCGCGGGCGCGAGCCGACCAGGATGCCGATGTCGATATCCTTGAACGCGGCGACCGGGTCATCGGTCGGCTCCACGCCGGCGAGCAGCGGGAACGCGCAGTCGTTCAGCTCCATGATCACGCCGGTGAGCGCCTTCTGCGCCACCGGCAGGTCGAGCAGGCTCAGGATGACCGGCTGGTCCTTGCCGAGCAGGTCGCCATTGGCGATGCGGAACAGCAGGGCATAGCCGATTTGGCCGGCAGCGCCGGTGACGGCGACGCGCATGGGGGTTTTCATGGGGCGATACTCCGTGGGGTTTGTCCCTGTGATCTATCCCTTCGGTCCGGGTGCCTCAAGCCCTGGGAGATAGCGGAAGGAAGGACTACTTTTTGTGAACAAAAAGTAGCAAAAAAACTTTGAAACTTTCGGCCACGGGCGCTCGGCCGCCAACGCCCTGGCCCAGAGTTTCAGAAGTTTTTTGCTGCTTTTTCAAAGCAGCAGCGCTGCCTTTCCTACCCCACCACCAACGCAATCGGGCTCGCGGCATTGACCACGCTGGCCGGCGTGCCGGCGAGCGCGTCGCCGTCGGACTGTGTCATGATCGGGCCGCTGCCGCTGAAATCGATGCTCGTACCGGCCACCACCCGCACGCCCGGGCAGCGCGGCAGCAGGCCGAGCGGCAGGGCCGCCCCTGAGAGCAGTGCCGGCAACGTGCCGGGATGCTCGAACAACGCGACCTGAAAGCCGGGTGACGTCGGCGCGGCGTTCGGCGCCAGCATATACGGGCCGCCGTACAGCCGGCCCTTGCTGACCACGACGCTTGCCGCCTCGTAAGCCTTGCCGTCCACGGTCAGCCGCACTTTGGGAAACCGGTAGGCGATCGACTCCCAGAGCGACTGCCAGACATAGGCGCCGCGGCCGATCAGGCGCTTGAGCAGCGGCTGCAGGCCGTGCACGACCGCGCCGTCGAAGCCGAGCCCGACCATCTGCACGAACACATGCTCGCCGCCGGCCATGCGGGCGATGCCCGGCCAGAGCAGCTGGGTGCGACGATAGGCGAGCGCGTTGGCGATGGCGCGCGGCCCGGTCGAGAGCCGGTATTCCTTCGCCAGCACGTTCGCGGTCCCGAGCGGAATGATGCCGAGCGCGGTGTCGCTGCCGATCAGGCCGTTCGCAACCTCAGCGATCGTCCCGTCGCCGCCGGCGGCGACCACCATGTTGCGGCCTTCAAGGGCCGCGATCCTCGCGAGCTCGGTTGCATGGCCGGCATGCTGAGTCTCCGCAACCTCGATCTTAACGCCATTCTCTATTAAAAGGTCGAGCACGCGCCAGAGGGAGGTGGCCCGCCTGCGGCCGGCTACCGGATTGAAAATAATCAACAAATAGCGACTCTCCGGCGATCAGGCGTGAATCTTTCAAATGCACCCGATCGGTGACGCCATGATGACAGCGCGATGACACAACAATGACATTGCTTTCCGCCTAAACGACCGTTAGCGTCACGGAATCTTCACTGTCTCCGACGCGGGATACGCGCCTATTGCCTCCACCATGAATGCAACCGTGCCGGCTCGTCATCTGAATACAACTGCTTATCGCAGTGTTTTTATCTCCGATACGCATCTTGGCACGCGCGGCTGCCGCGCCGATTTTCTCGCCGACTTCCTGAAGTCGGTGTCGTGCGAAAATCTTTATCTGGTCGGCGACATCATCGATGGCTGGCGCCTGCGCCGCTCGTGGTTCTGGGACCATCACCACGACGAGGTCCTGCGCCTCATCCTGCGCGCCGCGCGCGGCGGCACGAACGTGGTCTACGTGCCCGGCAACCACGACGAGATGATGCGCAAATACGTCCCCCTCGGGCTCGAGATCTGCGGCGTCAAACTGCAGATGGAGACCGAGCATACCACCGCCGACGGCAAGCGGCTGCTGATCACGCATGGCGATGCCTTCGACTCCGTCGTCCGCCACGCCAAAATCCTGGCACTGCTCGGGGACTGGGCCTATACGGCTGCACTTGGCGTCAACCGCTACTTCAACCAGATACGCGTGCGGCTCGGCTATCCGTACTGGTCGCTCTCCGCCTGGCTGAAACTCCAGGTGAAGGAAGCCGTGAAGGCGATCGACCGGTTCGAGACCGCACTCGCCGACGACGCGCATAGACGCGGCTTCGATGGCGTCGTCTGCGGCCATATCCACCACGCTGAAATGCGCACCGTGAACGGCGTGCTGTACCTGAACGACGGCGACTGGGTGGAAAGCTGCACCGCCCTCGTCGAGCACCAGGACGGCCGGCTCGAGCTGATCGACTGGGTGGCCCGCAACAAGCTCTCGCTGCTCTCCAATTCGGCCGCGAAGGTCAGCACACCGAAGAACACCGTCATGCAGAGCGTTGCCGCGGAAATCGCCGCAGCGCACCGGGATTTGGTACAGGTGCCGCATGACGCACCCAACCGCGAGCCAGAACCAGCCAGTGCTCTATCAGCCCGAGTCTGACGCGCTGCTTGCATTCACTGGTCTGAGCCGTATCCTCATCGTCACCGATGCCTGGACGCCGCAGGTGAATGGCGTCGTGCGGACGCTCAGCACGATCGCCGCGGAAATGCGGGCCATGGGCAAAATCGTCGATATCATCGGGCCGGACCGCTTCCGCACCGTGCCGATGCCCTCCTACCCGGAAATCCGCCTGGCGATCTTCCCCGGCCGCAAGCTTGCCCGGCTGATCGACGAATTCGCGCCAGACGCGCTGCATATCGCGACCGAAGGCCCGCTCGGCATGGCGGCCCGCGCCTATGCGCGCCGCCGGAAAATCGCGTTCACGACCGCCTTCCACACGCGCTTTGCCGAATACCTGCAGGCGCGCACGCGCATGCCGCTCACCCTCACCTACGCCTGGCTGCGCCGCTTTCACGGCTCGGGGGCCGGCGTCATGGTCGCCACACAGTCCTTGCGCGAGGAGCTGGTCGCGCGCGGGTTCAAGAACGTGCGCGCCTGGTCGCGGGGCGTGGACCTGGACGCGTTCAACCCGGAGCCTAAGGAAAACTGGGACCTGCCGCGGCCGATTTTCGCTTATGTCGGCCGCGTTGCGGTCGAGAAAAACCTGCGCGCCTTCCTGGACCTCGACCTGCCCGGCTCGAAGCTGGTGGTCGGCGACGGGCCGCAGCGCAAGGCGCTGGAGCGCGACTACCCGGCCGTCCATTTTGCCGGCGCCCGGCATGGCGCCGCACTCGCCGCCGCCTATGCCGGTGCGGATGTGTTCGTGTTCCCCTCGCGGACCGACACGTTCGGCCTGGTGGTGCTCGAGGCCCTCGCCTCCGGCCTGCCTGTCGCGGCCTATCCGGTGACCGGACCGAAGGACATATTGGGCGAAGCCGCATTGCCGGTGGGGGCCTTGAACGAAGACCTCCGCGTGGCCGCACTGGCCGCGCTGGAGATCGACCGCGCGGCGTGCCGGCCGCATGCCGAGACGTATTCATGGACGGCCTGCGCGCAGCGGTTCATGGATAATCTCGTGCCGACACATAGTTATGGTTGAGTAAGCAAGCGCTTCTTTTTTTAAAAAAGAAGCAAAAAATTACTTTCACTTCCCGCCATGGGATCTGGCCGCCTCCCGGCACTCAGGAGCAAAGTTTTTTGCTTCTTTTGTTCACAAAAGAAGCGCTTACTTCACCCTGACCACATCCTCGATCCCAAACTCACCCGGCAGTCCATACTTCGGAAACAGCCGCGTAAAATGTCCCATTTTCCGCCCTGGCCTCGCTTCGGTCTTGCCGTAATGGTGCGGGATCAGCCCGGGCGTTGCCAGGATGGCGGGCCAGAGCGCCATGTCCTCGGGCCCGACGAGGTTTTTCATGACAGCGTCGGAATGGCGCACCGCGGGCGGCAGGGGCAGGCCGGCGATGGCGCGGATGTGCATCTCGAACTGGCTGACCGGGCAGGCGTCGATCGTCCAGTGGCCGGAATTGTGCGGCCGGGGGGCGATTTCGTTCACCAGCAGGCCGCCGGTCCCGGTTACGAACATCTCGACGCCGAGCAGGCCGACGAGGTCGAGCTGCTCGGCGATGGCGCGCGCGATCGTCTTGGCCTGCGCCAGCAGGTCGGGCGGCAGCGGGGCGGGGGCCAGCGTCAGGTCCAGGATATGGTGTTTGTGCCGGTTCTCGACCGGGTCGTAGGCGACCACCGCGCCGTCCGCGCCGCGTGCGACCATGACGGAGATTTCGGCCGCGAAATCGACGAAGCCTTCCAGCACGAGGGGTTTGGGCGCCAGGGCTGCGAAGGCGAGTGCGGCGTCCTCCGGTTCGGCCAGCTTCGCCTGGCCCTTGCCGTCATAGCCGAGCCGGGTGGTTTTCAGCACGGCCGGCAGGCCGAGCTCCGCGATGGCGGCCTGCAGGCCGGCCTCATCACGCACGGCCAGCCAGGGTGAGGTGGCGATGCCGGCGTCGTTCAAAAATTGTTTTTCCAGCAGCCGGTCCTGGCTCAACCCCAGGATGCGGGCACTGGGCCGCACCGGCTTCAGGCTCTCCAGCAGCGCCAGGCTGGCGGCGGGGATGTTCTCGAACTCGAAGGTGATGACGTCCACGGCCGCGGCGAACCGGGCCAGTGCTGCGGCATCGTCATAGGACGCGACGGTGCTGGCGGCCGCCACCCCGGCGGCGGGCCCGCCTGGTTCCGGCGCAAAGATATGGGTGGCGAAACCCAGGCGGGCTGCCGCCATGGCCGACATCCGCCCGAGCTGCCCGCCACCGATGATGCCGATCACGGCTCCCGGCGCCAGGCTCATGGCGCGGGCGAGTCCGGCACGCTCTCGGTCTGCGCCGCCCGCAGCGCCGCGACCCGCTCGGCCAGGGCAGGGTCGCTCAGCGCCAGAATGGACGCGGCGAAAATGCCGGCGTTGATCGCGCCCGGCTTGCCGATGGCGAGCGTGCCGACCGGTACGCCGCCCGGCATCTGCACGATCGAGAGCAGCGCGTCCTGCCCCTGCAGCGCCGTCGTCGCGACCGGTACGCCGAGCACCGGCAGGTTCGTCATCGCCGCCGCCATGCCCGGCAGATGCGCCGCCCCGCCGGCGCCGGCGATGATGATTTTGAGGCCCCGCCCCGCCGCGGCACCGGCATACGCATACAGCCGCTGCGGCGTGCGGTGGGCCGACACCACTTTCGCCTCGTATGGTACACCAAGCCGGTCCAGGATTTCAGCGGCGTGCTGCATCACCGGCCAGTCCGACGGACTGCCCATGATGATGCCAACGACAGGCGCCACGCTCACGCCGTGCGGTCCGGGATCAGCCGGCTTTCCAGCCAGGCGATCTCATCCTTCAGACCCAGTTTGCGCTTCTTCAACCGCTGAACCTGCAACTGGTCGAGCGGCCCGTGCTCGGTGATGCGCGCAATCACGGTGTCAAGGTCCCGATGCTCGCTGCGCAACGCGTGCAGGCGGCGAAGCAGGTTATCTTTGTCTGTCAGCATGGCGAAGCCATAGAGCGATTCAGAGCGAGCGTGAACCAAATTCTTGGCCGTAACCGGGCCGCCATATCTTTTTACATGACAATCATGTGGCAACGGGATTAGCCTTGCGGGACTGGGGGTTGCAGGGTGCTGGCAGCTCACGGGGGGCGGCTCCGGAGAGCGGACCGCTCGGCCACGAACCTGATCGCTGACGCCACGACCTGATCAAGGAGACACCATGAACCTGCAATCGCACATCGAAGCCCTTAAAGGCCGCCACGCCAACCTCGAGTCGCGGATCGCGGCGGAAGACCGCCGGCCCCGCCCGGACGACGCCGCCCTCGCGCGCATGAAGGTCGAAAAATTGCGCCTCAAGGAAGAGATGGAGCGGCTGCGAACACAGTAACGCATCGCCAGTGCGCGCGAGACTGCACCGTCTCGCGCCACGCAGCAAAGAAAGAGCTACTTTTTTGAAAACAGCAGCAAAAACTTCTGAAACTTTTGACGACGGGCGCTGGCCCCGTCAAAGCAACGCCCGCAATAAATAAAGTTTTTTTGCTACTTTTTGTTCACAAAAAGTAGTACTTTCTACGCCCCTTACGCCGCCTCAGAAGACGGCATAGGCGGTGGCGGCGGCGCCACGCCGTCGCGCGCCAGGCGGTCATTCGCCGCGGCCACCGCATCGTTCAGGTCCGACTGTTTGCACAGCCCGAGAATGACCGGATCGCGCGGCTTGATGTTGCTGCTGTTCCAGTGCGAGCGGTCGCGGATTTTCTGGATCGTGTCCTTGGTGGTGCCGAGCAGCTTGATCACCTGCGCATCGGTGAGGTGCGGGTAGTTGCGGAGCAGGTAGGCGATGGCGTCCGGACGATCGTTACGCTTGGCGACCGGTGTGTAGCGCCCGCCTTTGCTCTTTTTGGGGTGCGGATCGGCGGGGGCGAGGAGCTTGAGGCGCGCCTGTGCATCGGCCTCGCAGCGCGTGATGTCCTCCTGCGTCACCTGCTTGTTGGCGACCGGGTCGTAGCCGTTGATCCCCTGCGCCACCTCGCCGTCGGCGATGGCCTGAATCTCAAGCGGATGCATCCCGCAAAATTCGGCGATCTGCTCGAACGTCAGAGCCGTTTTATCGATCAGCCAAACGGCTGTGGCTTTTGGCATCAGGGGTAGCGACATGTTTCTTTACCTTATAGCGTCGCGGCGTAGCTGCCAGCGGCGGTCATAATCGCGCACTTGCTCTCGCCAAGTGCTTCATAAGCGCGGTATGGAACCCCGGCCACCTATCGGTCAAGATCATTTCATGACAAATCCCGACGAAGATCTGCCGCCGCAACCCAGGCGAATCCTGGTCCCACCGCCGCTCGACAGGCTCGGCGTGGATGAGCTGAACGCCTATATCGACGACCTGAATGCGGAAATTCTACGGGTAAAACAAGCGATTGCGGCAAAACAGGCGCACCGGGACGCCGCCGCCGCGTTCTTCAGGCCGCCCGCAAACCCCTGAAATTTCAGCATGGCAGCCACGGGCTAAAACCAAAACAAAATGAATTAAAATGTTTTGTAAATGTGACCGGGCCCGTTTTCGTGTATGGGGTGCGGTGCAGGCCGTTCCGGCCAATGAGGGGCCAAAATCTTGAAAATCGCGATCGGATACGAGCTGGTTTACCAGATACCCCAGCTAACACCGATGTTACTGATGCTGAACGTGCACCAGAGCCGGGCAGGCGATGTGCTGGTGCCGGACGTGATGACGACGAGCCCGCAGGTGCCGCTCAGCTCCTACCAGGACCGCTTTGGCAACTGGTGCACGCGGCTGGTAGCACCGGCCGGGCGTTTTCGCGTGGCCGGCGCCGGGACGGTCGCGGATGCGGGCCAGGCCGACCCCTCGCCCGCCGGCGCCTGGCAGCATGAGGTGCAGGACCTGCCGGATGACACCCTGCTGTTCCTGCTTGGCAGCCGCTATTGCGAGACGGACGAACTCTCGGCCGCCGCCTGGCAGCTGTTCGGCCATACCCCGCTCGGTGCCGCGCGCGTGCAGGCGGTGTGCGATTTCGTGCATAATCATATTTCGTTCGACTATAAGCAGGCCCGCCCGACCCGCACGGCGCTGCAGGTGTATAACGAGCGTGTCGGCGTGTGCCGGGACTATGCGCATCTGGCGGTTGCGTTCTGCCGCTGCCTCAACATCCCGGCGCGCTATTGCACCGGCTATCTGAGCGATATCGGCGAACCCTATTCCGCCGTGCCGATGGATTTTGCCGGCTGGTTCGAGGCGTATCTCGGCGGGCAGTGGCATATGTTCGATCCGCGCAACAACAAGCCGCGGCGCGGGCGGGTGCTGATCGGCTATGGCCGCGATGCGACGGACGTCGCCATCAGCAACAGTTTCGGGATGAACACGCTCGAGAGCTTTACCGTCTGGACCCACGAGGCGAACTGACTCAATATCCATCGCGCCACGAGGGATGGGTTGATGCTGCAGACCAGCGATAATTTTGTCGACAATGCGCGCGGCGCGATGGCCGATGGCGGGCTGCAGAAGGCGCTCGCCCGGGCCCGGCCGCAATTTGCCAAAAAACGTCTCGCCGCGACCGACAAGCTGCCGGAATTCGAGGCGCTACGTGAGGTTGCGAAGACCATCAAGAACCACGCCATCGCCAATCTCGACTTCTACCTGGAGACCTATGCCGCGGCGGTGGAGGCCTCGGGCGGGGTGGTGCACTGGTGCGCGACGGCGGAGGATGCCCGGCGGGCGGTGCTGAAAATCTGCCGCGACGCGGGGGCGAAAACGGTCACCAAGGGTAAATCGATGGTGACCGAGGAGATCGCGCTCAACGATTTCCTGGAGGCGCACGGGGTCACGCCGGTCGAGACCGACCTTGGCGAGTACGTCCTGCAACTGCGGCGCGAGCCGCCGAGCCACATCATCGGCCCCGCCTTCCACCTCAACCGGGAGGACTGGGAGTCGAGCTTCCGCAAGGCCCATACGGACCTGCCGGCGGACCGCGTGTTCCGCGAGCGGCGGGACATTCTGACCGAGGCGCGCGGCCGCCTGCGGGAGACGTTTCTCACAGCCGATGTCGGCATCACCGGTGCAAATTTCCTGATCGCGGAGACCGGCTCCTCGGTGATTGTGACCAACGAGGGCAACGGCGACCTGACGCAGACACTCCCCCGGGTGCATGTCGTCGTCACCGGGATCGAGAAAGTGGTGCCGACGATCGAGGACACGCTCGCCCTGCTGCGCGTGCTGGCGCGCTCGGCGACCGGGCAGGATATGTCCGTCTACACGACGTTTTCGACCGGCGGGCGGCGCGTGGGCGACCCGGACGGGCCGGAGGAATACCACGTCGTCCTGCTGGATAACGGCCGCTCGGGCATGGTGGGCACACAGTTCCAGGACATGCTGCGCTGCATCCGCTGTGCGGCCTGCATGAACCATTGCCCGGTCTATGGCGCGGTCGGCGGGCATGCCTACGGCTCGACCTATCCGGGGCCGATGGGCGCGGTGCTGACGCCGATGCTGCTAGGGGTGGAGACCGCCGGGCACCTGCCGAATGCGAGCACGTTCTGCGGCAAATGCGAGAGCGTGTGCCCGGTGAAAATCCCGCTGCCGAACCTGATGCGGCATTGGCGCGAGCGCGAGTTCGAGCGTCACCTGGCACCGCCGGCGATGCGCTACGGGCTCGCGTTCTGGGCGTTTTTCGCGCGGCGCCCCGTGCTGTACCGGGCCGCGACGCGGCTTGCGGCATTGGCTCTGGGCCGGCTCGGCGCCAAGGCCGGCCGGTTCAGCCGCCTGCCCTTCGCGGCCGCGTGGACCAAGGGACGGGACTTTCCAGCCCCCGAGGGCGACACGTTCTTCGCGCAATACGCCGCCCGGCTGCGCGACCGGTCATGAGCCGCACCGCGATCATCGGCGCGATCCAGCGCGGCTTGAAACGCGGCCCGCTGCCGGCCGACCAGGCCGCCATGCTGCGCGCGCGCCTGGCCGCGCACCCGCGGCACATCATCCCCGCACGCGGCACGCTGCCTTTGCCCGAGCGCGTGCTGCTGTTCACGAGCTATGTGGAGCGCGAATTCGGGACGGTCGCGCGCCTGCCCTCGCTGGCCGCCGTGCCGGGGGCCATCGCCGCCTATCTCGCCCAGCAGAATCTGGCGCCCGCGCTCGTCGTCTCGCCGCATCCCGACCTCGCAATGCTGCCGTTCGCGGACCTGCCGCTGCTGAAAGTCAGACACGGCACGTCCGGCCCGCTGGATGCCGTCAGCCTCACCCACGCCTTCGCCGGCATCGCCGAGACGGGCACGCTCATGCTCCCCTCCGGGCCCGCGCGCCCGACCTCCAACAACCTGCTGCCCGATAACGCCATCGTCGTGCTGCCGGCGGCGCGCATCGTCGGCGCCTATGAGGACGCGTTCGACCTGCTGCGGGGGGAAGGCGCCATGCCGCGCAACGTGATGCTGGTGACCGGCCCGTCGCGCTCGGCCGATATCGAGCAGACGCTGGAACTCGGCGCGCACGGCCCGCGGCGGCTGCACGTGCTGATCATCGATGGGCCGGGCTAGAGGGCTCTCCGCCGCCGACCTGGCGCTCTGGGCGGCCTACAGCCAGACGATGTCCAGGCTGATGCCGGGGCGCGCGCGGCTGCCGCTCCCCGTGGAACCGCCGGCGCCGGCGCCGCCCGCACCGCCGCCCACCCCCGCGGCGAGGCCGCAACCCGCCGCCCCGCCAATGCCGGTGCGGCTCGACATGGTGCCCGCGGGCATCGACAAATCCACCTGGAAGAAATTCGCCTCCGGCAAAATCCGGGCGGAAGAGCGGCTGGACCTGCACGGCCACACCGCCGCGCGGGCGCATCACGCGGTCAACCATTTCATCCAGCGCGCCTATGCCGAACAGAGCCGGTGCATCGAAATCATCACCGGCAAGGGCGAAATCCTCGCGCGCGAGCTGCCGCACTGGCTGAACGCCCCCGCCATCCGGCCGATGATCCTCGCCATCGCCCACCCGCACGCCGCCAATACGGGCGCCGTGCGCATCCTGCTGCGGCGCATACGATGACGCCGTTCGGTGAAAAACTCCGCGCATTGCGCGAAGCGCGGGGGATCCGCCAGCAGGACATGGCCGCCGCCCTGGAGGTCTCCGCCGCCTACCTCTCCGCCCTGGAACACGGCCGCCGCGGCGCGCCCTCGGCCGGGCTGATCCACCAGATCTGCCAGTATTTCGGGCTGATCTGGGACGACGCCGATGAACTGAAGGCGCTCGCCCGCCTCTCCCGCCCCCGCCTCAAACTGAACGCCGCCGGGCTGACACCGGCGCAAACGGCGCTCGCCAACAGACTAGCGCGGGCGTTGCGGGATATGGATCCGGAGACCGTGGCGGCGATGCATCGGCTGCTGGACGAGGGAAGGGAGGGGCAAGAAAGGACTACTTTTTGTGAACAAAAAGTAGCAAAAAAACTTTGATAATGCGGGGCATGGGCGTTGGCGGTGTCGACGCCCGTGGGCCAGGGTTATAGAAGTTTTTTGCTTCTTTTTTCAAAAAAGTAGCGCTTTCGTTGGAGATACTTATGCATTCAGGGTCTTGCTTATGCGGCGCGATTTCCTTCGAGGTTGCGGGCGATCTGGCGGGGCCGGATGCCTGCCATTGCAGCATGTGCCGCAAAGAGTCGGGACATATTTACGCCTCGACCGACGTGAAGCGGACGGCGCTGACGATCCGGGGGGAGGAGCGGATCACCTGGTATCAGTCATCCGACAAGGCGCGGCGGGGGTTTTGTGCGACCTGCGGTTCGTCGCTGTTCTGGGACCCGGTGGGGCGCGACTGGATCGGCGTTGCGATGGGCGCGTTCGACACGCCGACCAACACGCACCTCGCCGTGCACATCTTCGTCGCCGACAAAGGCGACTACTACGACCTCGCCGACAGCGTCCCGAAGTTCGACGAATACCCACCGAAAGCCGCTCCGGCGGCCGTCTAGGGGCGCTGGTCCGCGCCGTGGCTCGCCTCTACGCGGCCAGGGCCCCGACGCGCCTCAGAAACCCCAGCAGCGGCAGCAAATTCAGCCCCAAAATCGTGAAATAATCCCCCTCGATGGCGTCGAACAGCTGCGCGCCGAGGCCCTCCAGGCGGTAGGCGCCGACGGAGGCGCAGATCGCCTCGCCCTCATGCGCGACGTAGTGGTCGATGAACTCGTCGGACAGGTTGCGCATGGTCAGGCGCGCGGCCGCGACGTCCGACCAGACGGGCGCGCCGTTCTGGTAGACGGCGGCGGCGGTGACTAGGGTGTGGGGGCGGCCGCGCAGGTCGCTGAGTTGGCGGGCGGCGGCCTCGAGGCTGGCGGGTTTGCTGAAAATGCGGCCTTCGCAATCAAGGATCTGGTCGGCGCCGATGACCAGCGCTTCGGGGTAGCTGGCGGCGACCATCTGCGCCTTGGCGCCGGCGAGGGTGGCGGCGAGGCTTGCGGTGTCGCCGGAGAATTCGCGCTTGATGGCGGCTTCGTCGAGGTCCGCGGGGATGGCGAAGCAGCGCACGCCGGCGTGGCGCAGCATGGCCTGGCGGGCAGCCGAGCCGCTGGCCAGGATTATGAACAGCGGGCGGCACTTTCGGGCTGGGCCGCGCGCCGGGTGCGGTAGCGCGCCGGCGACAGGCCGGTCCAGCGGGTGAAGGCGCGGCTGAAGGCGCTGAGCTCGGAGTAGCCGAGCAGCGGGGCTATGTCGGTGAAGGCGATGCCCGGCTGGCTGACATAGATGATGGCGAGTGATTTGCGGGCCTGCTCGGTGAGCGTCGAGAAATCCGTGCCCTCGGCCGCGAGCCGGCGGTAGAGGGCGGCGCGGCTGAAGCCGAGGCGGGCGGCGACATCGTCGATGCCGGCGGCGCCGCGGCCAAAGCCCTGGCGGATTTCCTGCACCACGCCGCCGATGAAATCATCCGGGCGTGCGATGGCGAGGCTTGCGTTCAGTGCCGCCTGCAGGGCCGGCAGGCGCGCGGGGTTCGCACCCGGCATCGGTGTTTCCAGCGCATCCCGGCGGAACAGGATCGCGTTGCTGGGCGCGCCGAAATACACCGGCGCGTGCAGGACCGCGCGGATGCCGGCGGCGTCATCGCCGCGCAGATGCTCGAAATGGATCTCCTCGGCGCCCCAGCCGGCCCCGCAGGCGCGCGTGAAAATCTGCGCGAACATGCCGATGGTGAGCTCGGCATCCTGCCGGCGCTGCGCGATCCGTCCGTCGCGGATCTGGTATTCAAGCGCCAGCAGCCCTTCGGTGGCACGCAGCCGCATGGTGGAGTGTTCCTGGATGGCGGGAAAATACCGGCACAGGCTACGCAGAGCGTCCCCGAGGGTGGCGGCGTTCAGGATGAGTTCGCCGAGCGGCCCCATGCTCTCCAGCCGGTATTGCGTGCCAAAGCGCAGGCCGAAGCTCGCGACCCCGGTCTGGCGCGCGGCGTGTTCGAACAAATCGCAATAGCCGCGCAGGTCGACCGAGCCTTCCGGGTTCAGCAGTGCGCCGAGGTCGAGGCGGGCGGCGCCGATGATACGGTCCGGGTCACCGCCGTACCGGCCGATCATGCCCAGAATACCGGAGGCCGCCAGGGCGGCGACGCGAGGTTCGACAGCCATTGCCACCGCCTTTCAAACAAAAATTTGTAACGGTGCGAAGTGGGGATATCAATACAAAGTTTCTGCAATCATTTTGGGCGCAAGTCGACCTGTTTTTGATCATTTTCATACGCGGAGCAAAATATCCGGTTATTTTGACGCCAAATGTCAAGCCGGGGCTCATCGGAATAGCGCATATGCTTCGATTATCATCATATAGGAGAGCCCGCATGGACGATCTGATCCACGCCACGCCAAGCCGCGCCAGTACCTCGCAGACCACCGGACGGCACCCTCTGGCGCCCCTGAGCGCCGGCGAAATCCGCAGCGCCATGGCGCTGATACGCCAACACCCCGCGTTCGGGCCGGACATCCTGTTCGAGACGATCGAGCTCAAGGAGCCGCCCCGTACGGCCATGGCAACCGCACCGCGCGAGGCCCGCGCCAACGTGTTCCGCCAGGACCAGCCAGGCGTCTGGCGCCTCACCCTCTCCCTGACCGAAGGCGCCATCACGAGCCAGGCCTACCTGCCCGACGCGCGGCCGATGATCCAGCTCGAGCAGTTCATGCAGATCGAATCCGTCGTGCGCGCGCACCCCGATTTCATCGCCGCCTGCGCCAAGCGCGGCCTCACCGATATGAGCATGATCTGCGTCGACCCTTGGTCCGCCGGCAATTTCGGCATACCCGGCGAGGAAGGCGGCTACCTGTCGCACGTGTTCTGCTGGCTGCGCCTGCGCGAGAACGAAAATTTCTACGCCCACCCGATCGAGGGGCTGAACGCGCTCGTCGACATCAAGGCCGGGCGCGTCATCCGCGTCGATGATTACGGCATCACACCGATCCCGATGGGCGAATTCAACTACGAGGCGCAGTTCCGCACGCATTTCCGGCCCGAACTGAAGCCGCTCGACATCGTGCAGCCGGAAGGCCCGAGCTTCGTGCTCGACGGGCATGCGATCACCTGGGACAAATGGTCGCTCGTCATCGGTTTCAACGCGCGCGAAGGGCTGACCCTGCACGATATTCGTTTCGATGACCGCCCGATCGTCAACCGCGCGGCACTCGCCGAAATGGTGGTGCCCTATGGCGCGACCGAGAACGGGCATTTCCGCAAGAACGTGTTCGACATCGGCGAGTACGGGCTCGGCAAGCTCACCAACTCGCTGACCCTGGGCTGCGACTGCCTCGGCCACATCGCTTATCTGGACGCCGACCTCAACACCATGACCGGCGACATTTTCCATATCGAGAAGGCGATCTGCATTCATGAAGAGGATAACGGCATCCTCTGGAAGCACTGGGATTTCCGCACGGAGCGCACCGAGATCAGGCGCGGGCGCAAGCTCGTGATCTCCTCGATCGCGACCGTCGGCAACTACGAATACGCGTCCTACTGGTATTTCACGCAGGACGGGATGATCGAGTTCGAGATGAAGGCGACGGGGATCATCAACACCTCCGCCTGCCTGCCGGGCCAGCCGACGAAGTACGGCACCGAGGTGGCACCCGGGCTGCAGGGGCATATCCATCAGCACGCGTTCTGCGCACGCCTGGAGATGGCGGTCGACGGGTCCGGAAATTCCATCGTGGAATGCAACACGCAGGCCGAGCCCGACGATGCGCTCAACCCGTACGGCAATGCCTTCTACCAGACCGAAACGGTGCTGCCCTCCGAGCTTGCGGCCTGCCGGCGGGCCAACCCGGACTCGCAGCGTTTCTGGAAGATCATCAACCCGAACAAGCTGAACCACACCGGCAAGCCGGTCGGCTACAAATTATATCCCGAGCACGTGCTGACGACATATCTGAAACCGGGCTCGCCCTCGGGCCAGCGCTCACGCTTTACCGAAAACCATATCTGGGTGACGAAATTCGATCCTGAGGAGCGCTATCCGGCCGGCGAATACATGAACCACTCATCGGGCGCCGGCGGTGTCGCGGATTTCGTCACGCAGGACCGGCCGATCGAGAATACCGACCTCGTGGTATGGCACGTATTCGGCCTGCATCACCAGCCGCGCACCGAGGATTTTCCCGTGCAGCCCTGCATCAAAGCTGGCTTCAAACTGATGCCGAGCGGGTTTTTTGACCAAAATCCGGGCATTGATGTGGCGCCCGGGCTTAACAAGGCGAGTCGGATGGTGGGGGGATGTTGTGGTTAAGTAAGCGCTACTTTTTTGGAAAAAAACTAGCAAAAAACTTTTGATCACCCGATGTGGTTTGGCCGTCGGCACCGATGAAAACCCGGTGGGTGCGCCTATGACGAGGGCCAAAGCCCACAGGGGCAAAAGTTTTTTGCTTCTTTTTTTCAAAAAAGAAGTACTTCCTTACCGGCATAAAAGTTGCATTAATGTTTCAGTTATCGACCGCAATCAGGTTTGGAGAATTCATCCCATGAGCGTCACGACCGATGTCAAAGTCCAATCCCAGCTCCGCCACGGGGCGCTGAGCCTGCCCGAGACCATCGGCCAGTCGATTGCCAACATCGCGCCCACCCTCACCCCGGCGCTGAACATCTCCGTGGTGGCGGGCATCGCCGGCATCGGCTCGTGGGTGTCGTACCTGATCGCGACAGTCGGCTGCGTGTTCGTCGGCGGGTGCATCGCAACCCTCGCCAAGCGGCACCCGGAGGCCGGTTCGTATTTTGTGTATATCGGCCGCAATTTCGGCCCGGTCGCTGGCGCGCTCGCGGGCTGGCTGATGATCCTCGCTTATCTTGCCTGCGGCGTCGCGGTGGTTTCGGGCTTTCCGTTGTTCCTCACGGCCTTCCTCGGCGCGTTTGGCGTCACGCTGTCGAACCCGCTGCTGATCGTGTTTTCGCTGGCCTTCCTCGGGCTCGTCACCTACGCCTCGTATCGCGACATCCAGCTCTCATCGCGTGTTGGCCTGGTGCTCGAGATCGTCTCGATCTCGATCATCATCATCATCACCGCGATCGTGCTCGGCAAGCATGGCACCGTGATCGACCCCAAGCAGCTCGCACTCGGCAAGCTGCCGGTCGGCGGCGTGATGTCGGCGATGGCGTTCGCGGTGTTCAGCTTCGTCGGCTTCGAGAGCTCGGCGACGCTCGCCAAGGAGTCCAACAACCCGCACCGCAACGTGCCGCTCGCGGTCATGGGCTCGGCGCTGGTCGCGGGCACGTTCTTCACCATCATGGCGTACTGCATGGTGCTGGGGATGAACGACAACACCTCGGCGATCGGCAATAGCGGCTCGCCGTTCTCGGACATGACGAATGCGGCGCACCTGCCATGGGCCGCCGGCGTGGTGTACTTCGCCGCGATGATCAGCGCCTTCGCGTGCTGCCTCGCCTGCATGAACGCGGGGTCGCGGATGCTCTACTCGATGGGCCGCTACCAGTTCCTGCACGGCTCCATGGGCCTGGTCCATCGCACGCATAAAACGCCGTACGCCGCGGTGATCGCGTGTGCCGGCGTGATCCTGGTCGGTTTCCTCGCCCTGGTGCCGCAGGGCTTCCTCAACGAGTTCAACGAGACGGGGACGATCTGCACCTATGGCTTCGTCGTTGTGTATCTCGGCGTGGCGCTGACCGCCTCGGTGGACATGTACAAGGCCGGCATGCTCAAGCCCGTGCATGTCATCGCGAGCGCGGTAGGGGCGGCCCTGATGGCGTTCGTGATCTACAGCAGCGTGGCGCCGTGGCCGACCGCGCCCGACCAGTATCTGCCGGAGATTTTCATCGCCTACATCCTGGTCGGCCTGGTCTGGTTCCTGGTGCTGAAGGCCAAATCCCCGCAGGTGCTGGCGAGCATCGCCAACGACATGGAAGGCTGAAATCGGCCGGTGTTGTAGCGCAGGCCGGGCCAGGGCGGCCCGGCCTGCGCTGCATTGACTTCTACCGCGGCCGACGGTAGGTCGCTGGCTCACCGTGTGGCGGCGTAGCTCAGCGGTAGAGCAGGGGAATCATAATCCCTTGGTCGGTGGTTCAAATCCGCCCGTCGCTACCA
>Ga0116231_10005654_pt1 | contig 24479 bp, 24 predicted proteins | sample S1TSphgellanicum_2_FD_89695 | JGI IMG/M metagenome (GOLD analysis project Ga0116231, IMG submission 89695) | Host-associated microbial communities from peat moss isolated from Minnesota, USA - S1T2_Fd - Sphagnum magellanicum MG | ecosystem: Host-associated > Plants > Peat moss > Unclassified...
ATATATATATAAATTATATATATATATATATATATATATATATATATATATATATATATATATAGTTTATTTAACTATGGTTAAATTGATTATATTGAAATTAATTATGGCTCAACTACATATGAAAAAACTAATTAAAATTAAAATTAACCATAGTTTGTTTAGTTGTATATGTTTTAACCATGGTTAGTTTAGCCATATTTAATTTAACCATGATTCATTTATCCATAATTAATTATTCCATCATTTTTTTGGCCATATTTAATATAATTATGGTTAGTTTACCCATAAATAATTTAACAATTATAAATAGTTTAACCATGGTCAATTTAACAATAGTTGGTTTAGCCTTAGTAATTTTAACCATGATAATTAGTTTAGCATAATTAATTTAACCATTACTAATTGGGCCCTTGTTGGTTTTGCCATAATAAATTTAACTATGGTTATTATAAGCATAACTAAATTAGTTATATTTATTTTTAACATATTATTATTTTACCCTAATAAATTTAACCATAATTAATAGACCAATAATTAATTTAAAAATATTGTTAATTTAACCATGGTTTGTTTAGCCATAATTATTTCATTTATGTTTATTTTAGCCAAATTCATTTCATTCATGGTTAGTAGTTTAACCATGGTTGGTTTTGCCATAAAATGTTTCTTCATTAGTTAGTTTAACCATATTAACTTTATTACTCATTAGTTTAACCAAATTTATTTACTCATGGTTAGTTAACCATTTTTAGTTTAGCCATATTTGAATTTTCCATAATTATTTAAATCATTTTTGTTTGGTTTAGCCATTATTATTTTAATAATAATTAAAATTTCCATAATTACTTTAGTTGTGGTTGGTTTAAACATTATTTTACCAATCATTTGTTTTTATATAATTAATTTTTTGTAGGTTAAATTAGCCACATGATTAACTTATGTAATGTAAGTATGTGGTTAAATAACTTAAATACAATTAGCTTATATGTAGGGTATTTATTTATACATACCCTACCTATACTCCACCTATTTACCTTTATTTTAGCCTATAGGTAACCTAGTTATATAAGCTAGGGTAGGCCATTTATATACCTATAATAAATTATTAGTTGGTTAACTAGTTTTTTACCTAAAATACACTAATGAATGTGTAATTAAATAGTTAAATATTAATTATTACAAATACATTGCCGATAATATATGGTGAATTAGGTCAAATTTGTAAGGATTAGTTATAATTTGGTTGTAATTATTAATTATAACTAAATAAATTTATATTAACTATTACTAATTTATATTTTAACTTAATTAACATACATGTTTACCTACTTATTTATTTATTTATAATTATTTGGGAATAATGTTGTGTGAACTTAAAGGCTCTAGTGTTGTGTGGACATGAAAATGCTTCTCCCTTCCAAAAGTTTGTCCTATATTGTTTGTCATCTTTCCCAAATGATGAGTAATATAAATAGATGCACCATAAGCATCCAAGACATAAAAAATAAGGCCACTTGGGATGAGCCAATTGAAAAGGCTCAACATTAAAAGCCAAATTCAAAATGAAATGAAATTTTCCTACCTAGGTCATCTAGGTGTAAGCTTAATTTAAGTGGTGTACATTTAAACCTAGTAAAAGTCATAGCTTAGGTTGCCCTAACTGACTTTAGGGTTTAAATTGTAGGTTCCTAGACATAGAGACCTTAGGATTAAGCATTTAATTTTAGGTCTAATCTAGGTTGCTTAGGTTATTCACGTGGCATAGCCTAATGGCCAATGTTTAAATGTCACATGGTGTAACATAGGTGGCCAATGTTTAGATGCCATGTGGCTTAATTTGGATGGCCATTGTTTAAATGCCACATGGCATTTGCCTAATCAAAATGATGTTGACCAATCAAAAAACCATTTGACTATTATATTGACTAGTCAAAATGATTAGTCAAAAGTACTAGTCAAAATGATTAGTCAAAAATGTCAATTTAAGCTTGGTCAAAAAGTACATGGCCTAGTCACAATGGACAGGTTCAAAACGACTTGTCCAAAATGAATAAGAGGTTGTTTTTACACCTATCCGAAATGGGTCTTTTTTGACCAAAATTTCTAGTAAAAAAAATTAGGAATTCTAGTATTGAATTGAGTTAAACACATGATATTTGCATTGTGTAACATACCAAAGAACTCCAATGCCCATTTTCATATGCTTAGTAATCACTTTCTAGAAAATCTTGCAATGTTTCAACCTCTAGCCAATATTGTTTAAATTGCATCTAAATGTGGACATCATATGAGAAGGATGTAACATTCAATTTTGAATTTCTATTTAAAGTGTATTTTTGCTTGCCATTAATATTTTGCAATGAAAAAAAAAGTGTTCCAACAATAATTAGTTGTTCTATGCTTCTTCCACATATGTTTACCCTAGTTGAACCTAAATCTTCCACACCTAACTTCTCTAAATCCTTAGATTTTAAACATTTAAAGGTGATGGTGAGTATATATCATTGATGACCAAGGTGAAGATTTTACATAACCAATCCAAAAATATTGGAACAATGGCATCTTGCTTTACCTCCACATCCGAAATCTAGGATGTTTTCTTGGCAAGGAAAATGGAAATAAAAAATGAATGAAAGAAGAATGTCAAGATCAACAATTTGAAATTAGTTAAAAATTTAGGTGTCATATTAGAATAAAAGTTCAAATCAAAGGTTACAATAGATTTGGACCTTTAGTTAGAGGTTCTGCTACCAACCATGTGTGGTTAGATTATGATTTTGGTATGGGCAACCACCTTGAATGTGAGGTCCATATGCCTCTTATGTAAGAAGTTAGTGGAAAAAACTACATTTTGAAACAAAGGTGTATACTATGGTTTTATTGAGTCAAATTTATTCTTGATGCTTCTCTATTTCCTTTTTAGTCCACTAATCCCCCACCTTACCTAAACCTTGAAACCTACATGCATTTTGTTAAATGCTCAAATCACATCATGGTTTGCATGTGGGGCAAGCCCTTGTTGCCCTCCACTGCATTATCCTATGCATAATTTGAACATCTCTCCACCCATATACCTTAAGTCTCCCAAGAGATATTCAAAGTGGTCATCTCCATGAATGAAGTATGAACACTAATTTTGATAGATTTTCAAGTGCCATAAAATGCTCACATCATAGTAGGACTCAAGGTAACTTGTGTTTATGTATATGAACAATCCATGATGATCAATAATGACCGTGTTATTCATTGCATAGATCCTTTTTTAATTATTGAACCAAGTCTTATGGACCTCAATATTCCACAAATTTCAGATTTCAACTAGATTGTTGTTGATGAAACAAATACAACTTGACAACTTTGCAATAGTATACCCAAGCTAATTCTTTCCTTGGACGTTGGCCATTAGATCTCATCTATAAATACACCATTAATTTATGATGCAATGAACAAAGTAGATTTTGATTAGTTTCACATGAAAACATCATACATTGTGATATTGTCATGTTTCATGTACAAAATGAAGTTTAGGAAACATTATTTTGACATCAACTTTGATCGCTTGCTCGAAACAATTGGAACATCCTTGTTTAGATGGAAAACAAAAAATTAGACCATAACCTTATAAATTTGACATTGAAAACCCTAACAACAAAACATTAAATCCTAACTCCAAACCTTAAAATTTGTCTTGAAAACCAAAAAAAAAAAGACCTAAACCTTAAACCCTAGTAAGAAACCTTCAAAATGAGGCCTAAAAGTTTTAACCCTAATTTTTAAACATTAAACCATAACCTTAAACCTAAGTGATTTGGTCTAAAAACCTAAAAGTCAAACTTGAAAACATTAAAAACAAGATGTAAATTTTAAACTCTAGGTTCAAAACCATAAAAAATCAAACCTAAAATCCCTAACCCTAATTTTTAAACATTAAACCCTAATTTCCAACCTCAGTGACAAGGTCTAAAAGGTCTAAATTTAGACCTCAAAACATTAACCCTAACCTTTAAACTGTAAACCTTATTTTAAACCCTAAAAATAAACCCTAAACCTTAATTAAAACTTTTAACCCCTTAACCTTAACTTGAAAGCCTAAAATGAAAACTTGAGAACCTTAACTTTTAAACATTAAACCGTAAACTTAAACCTAATTTTGAAAGTTGGATGTAACTTATAATTGCAAATATTGATGAAATAGGAGGCTTAAATATAGATCTAGTGTGGGTTCTTATGGTAAGGACCATAATATATGCCAACTCATCAAACTCCTAAAATGTAAAATTTGTCAAACTTTTCAATAATTTTAGTGTGGTTCACATTGTAGCCAATATGTCTTAAATAACATTGGCCAAGTCCACGAATTCCCATTCCTTCCTCCATTTCATGTGAAGTGAAAAATTCATTACAATTACAACCTGTAGTCAACATCATTTGAAAAATCATAAGATCATCTTGATCCATATCCTTTAGAATCTTTTCATCACTTGGTAGAAAAATGATGAGATAGAAATGAAACCATCACTAGTTGAAGAAGAGCAATTTGAGGAGCTTGAAAAAGACATTTTTCAAGCTCTCAAATGAAAATAAAAGGAAGCATACAAGAAAATCTTCATTATATACTTGGCATGAAATTTTAAATCTACAAGTTTTAACCTACCTTAACCCTAAACCTACCTTTTTGGGGCAAATTTTAATTTCCTTATTTTACATATACAAAAACATGAACTTAAAACAACATTTGTTATCACTATCTTTAATCCATGGTTGTCTTTTCATCTTAACTATATATCTTGATTTGTAATTCCAATATCCTACAAAATCATAAACTATGTTATGTCCAAAAATCCAAAACCCTACAAATCAAAGCATACTTAAAAAAACCCCCTAAAACACTTAAAAATCAACCCTAAAACTTGAAATACCAAACATTCAAACCCACATAAAGCTTGTCCTAACCCCACATTCTAAAAGGCCAAACCTATTCCTATCCATATAGTCAATAACCATACCCATAACCAATACCCAATATCCATAGCCAATAGCCATATCCAATAGCCACTAGCCAATAAGAAATAGCCAATAGCCATATGACTAATGGCCATATAGCCAATGGTCCCCATACCCCCCTTTAGCCCTAATCCATATAGCCCCCAGGGCATAGCGCATACATGGGCAGCCCGTAGTTGACCAAAAAAAAAGTTGTGCCTAGTTTGGGGATCCAATCTTGGGTTTTCCCCATTTTGGTCCCTTATTTGGACATTTGACATGTAAGACAACTAACTCAAGGGATGAGATCAAAAAGAGGTGGTGAGAGTGGGGCCCACCTGCGCTCCACTTTACGGATATGTTTATTACCCCAGGGGTGAAGGTCCACTGGTATAGCCGAGCCTAGGACCCTGGGACCTCAAAAAGGTCCTGGGTTTCAAACCCAGTGGTGTGCAGGGGAAACTCCTGCTGGCCCTCTGCCCATGTGCTTGACTTGGGGGTATCAAGTTTCAACAGCTTGCCTGGTCAGGTCTCCTGTTGTGCTTCAAACGATAAAAATAAAAATCTGTTGCCATTTAATGCTAAATCCCTCTTAAGATGCTGACCAACGACGCAACATAAAAAAAATTGAAAAAATAAAAATAAAAATCAATGGGAGGAGGTATATAGCATAGACCTGGTCTTGCACTTACAGAGAATTGGATATGGTGGGTAATCAAAGGATGCATCTCAGGTGCCTTTGGATGCCTGAGAGGAAAGAGGTGGGTCTTTTTGAGAGGACCTGGTCCAGCATGGCGACCGTGCCCAGGGAGGAAAACCGCAACAAACTTGCTTTCACAGCTCTACTTGGCAATGAGCATGCTCAGAAACTGCCAACACACAGTGCAACATGTAGATGTCCACTACTTGGAATATGTGGTGTTCAGTGTTCATTGTAGCATATATTACATTGAAAGTCCAATTTGAAATTAAGTTATGGCACATGTTACACAATGCTCAACCATTCCACAATCCAAATTTCAAGCTTTAGGTTTTGGGGTTCCTTGGGAATATGCTTGTATGCTTATGGTTGCTCCATGTTTCTGCAATATAGTTGTTTGCTTCTTGCTCCATTACTTTGGAGAAGGCAGTTTCAAGGACACAAGTCCTTTTCCTCAAGAGCACATCATGTAGAGGATCCTTGCCATGAATGTGATGGCAGTGCGCTCTTTGTAAGCAGCTGTTTGCTGATGCTTCCTTCAGGAGACAGCCTCCTGGAAGTTATTGATTTGATACAAGTTGTCACTACTTCAACCTTAGAGTTCAAGGATTTGTCATTTCATGCTGTCCTTGTGTACTGAGTTGTCTGTGGACCTTTTACTGTACAAAATGAGACATGTTCAATGAGTCATCTTGACCATAATCCAAACAAGATATAACTGAAAGAAATGCAGTCCATGGATGTGCATTACAACACTAAGACCAAGGTGAGTTACACCTGTTTAGTCAGTTGCATCTATGTGTTATGATGGAGAGAAAACCCTGCAGTTCAAAAATCCACTCACCTTGCAGCCTCAAGGCATGCAACAAGCAAGTTTCAAAGGTTCTTATCTAAAACCCATGAAATTTCAGAGTAACCACAATTGAGACATTCAAGGTGTCAGAGAATTTGAGATATTAGGAGAGTCATTGATGTGGGTTTTCATCATGCTGTTTGTGACAATTTTCTTGACCTAATAATCCCTCCAAATGATTGTTCTAAGAGTGACACTCCATGTCCAAGCTTCAGACCAGGACTGCAATGCCATTTGCAACCGAAGCCTTTGCAGATTTGGAGACAGCACTAGACCCCAAAAACACATCAAACAGTGCCAACAGCAAGACTCTTGAGTTGATGGTTGCTTCTGTAACTGGGTTTGCAGAGAGGCTTGCTGCTATAGCTATCTGCAGCAAATGCAAAGCAGACTTATCAGCTCCATTTGCTGAACATTTGCACCACTAACTACATAATTCTAGATAGAAAGACTTACAGTTTTCTTTTGTGACTTCTTTCAGCAAAGTAGACTAAACTGAACTGAAAAAATCCTGCATATCTTCAGAGTCATTTCCTGCACTTGAAGGAAAGTGCATTGGAATGCTAAATACAGTATCTTCAAAATTTCTGATGCAGCGTCATCTCTATGATTTTCATGCTGAGACACTCATGCACCAAACCAAGAAGCTTAAGACCAAGTACAACTCATCTGACATGAGAGTCATATTGGTGCAGAGAAAAAAGTACCTTAAGATTGGAAGGTTGGACCCAAGCCAGAATGATGCGGGTACCTTGCTTTAAAGCACGACCTTGAAAGACTTTACCAAAATCAGCTAGTGCTGCCTCTCCATGCACACCATTATCTGCAGCCTTCAGCCGTGGCACCAGTGCCTCATCTAAAGCTCCCCAAAATGTAGCACCATCTACATCTCTTGCCAGCACAATTTCTAGTGCCTTCTCAAAAGGTGCTGCAACATCACCAAACCCAACTCAATGTTGCCATCTCTCTCGTACTTTCCTCTCTGTGAGGATGGAGGCAAAACAGTATTCCCTGACCAGGTCAATATACAACCACACCCACACCATGGAACGAATCCAGCAAATACAGATAGTGCATGGCCTTCTGATTTGTGAACAATTTTAGAAACCATGCAACTTTGCCAATGTGCAATTCAGAGGCACTGAGAACAGCAGACAATACCTTCTGCTAACACCTTGTACAAAGCATCATCTTTTACAAGATCAGCTGCCTCCTTCCCATGCCACGAAGCCAGGAAACTCTGAATCCCATCCTCCACATAAACCGCAACTGCATATACCTTTACTTTCAGAAAGGCTATTTGTTTCTCCCGCACACCTGCACAAACATTCTGAAAGGTAAACCCTAAACCCTGATTTACATATGGCTATTACTATTTCACTCACATTTGCCTGTCCATTCTCAGGCACAACATCTAGACCTTCAAAGCATGGAGAAGTGATGGGTGGGGCCCGTAGAGCAGAACAGATCTCATTTTCCCAATGGGCTTGGCGTACCTGCACCCAGGAAGGAGAGCCGTATGGAGCTGTCAGGTACCAAGAGTGATGGTCTGAATGAAATCCCAGTGGCTGGCTCCACCACTACATCATCAGTTCCCACTGCAGCAGCCAAACAGACACATGCACACATGACAACAGCTCAAATTGCCATCGCTGTTCAGGAACCCTAAACCCTAAATATTCTCGTATTATTCGCCAACGCACCTGCCGCAAGTACCTCTGCCGAACGTCTTGGTGTTGGAACTCGAGGGGACTTAGTCGTTAGCCGGATGTGATATGGAGCACTCAGCTGTGAAGAACAGCATTCCGAAAGCTGGCAGCAAGAGTTTCTCCTGAAAGAAAGAAGAGCTAGGGTTCTTGTGATTCTGTTGAAACTGCAATCCTTTGCTGTCGATGCAGACGTGAGCAATACCCGACCATTCCCAGTCCCAGCGCTGCAACAAATCTCCATAGTACCGAATACAACTCTGCTCCAAATCTAAAGAAACAGGAAAATGCGACAAACTCTCTGCTGGTTCTTGTGGTTCATCTCAATGCTAAACTGTGAAATTCTCCTTTCCTGATGCTTCTTCCGCTGCTGCAAGCTCCAAAGAGATTCAAAACTACCAACCCATCAACGCAAAAAACAAAACAAACAAACAAAGAGAAACAAAAACTCTTCCCGATATTTGGTCCTCTCGCAATGCCTTTGGTCTGATTTTCTCGCCATTCCTTTCGTTTTGGTGCTGTTGTAATTCGCATTCACCTTTCAAGTGGTTTTTTAACCACACTACATTCGTGTGACTCCTACTGGAACTGTAACGAAATGCAAAACCCTAAAACCCCTAAAAACAAAACAGAATTCATCCAGTACATTTTTTACATGTTGTATTGGTTTGTGTAGGGTAGGGTAGAATCCCCAATCACCAAACGCCGGCCTATGTCCAACCGCATGATTTTCAAAATTCAGCCAATGACCAGGCCCCCATGTACCTGCCACCATTCAGGACTCATCCTATGATCGAACACTTGGTGAAATAATCTTTAGAAGAAAAAAGAAGGAAAGAGAGGTTATGAATGGTGTTGATTGGTTATAATATATTCATATCCAATCATATCAAAGGATACGAATAAGGCATATTTTTATAACTTTTTTCATAATACGCATCAAGATATTTCAATTTTTTCTTTGTAAAGACACTTATGCATCCATGGCAATTTATCATTTGTTGCCAATTATGTATTTGCTGATTACAATTTCATGATAACTACAAATATTCATACACATTACTTATAGTAGATTTGACGTGTTAGTTGTGCAAAGATAAAGATATTCAAACATTTGATATCAAGTGGCTTATGGGGGAATTGAACCCTAGTTCTTTAAAGAACTCTCCTCATTATAGCGCAAGTTGCTTAAAAAAAACTTAACACTCAAACCTCACACATGTAGAACCCAAAAAGAAATCAATAGTTCCAAGCAATTCAATCAAATACACAATCAACAACTTTTATTCTTGTTGAGCTCCATAAATTGGTCCATAAATAGCCAATGCTATAACATCAAATTTGGACCAAAAAAAATTAGGGTCAAAGTTAGATGGAAAGAAAAAAATAATAAGAACTAAGAACTAAGGTTTGAAGTTTAGATGAATCACCTAATCCCAACCTATAACTTGTCAAAGTATTTAGCGTTTGCAATCAACTAATTATTTTTTATGATTAAAACAACTTCATCTTTCATATAGTCCTTTAGGTTTGCATTTAGTGTACAATTCAAGTGCAAGTCATTAAGCCATTTTTTTCCCATTGTGATAATCTGATTAAGATTTTCCATTTGTCAATGGCAACGTTTCAAAGCTAACAAAACACCAACCAAATTAAAACTTTTTCTATCTCAATTTAAGATATGAAAGTCCCAAGAACTTGTTTAACAAGAAAACTACATTTAGAAATTGACCTTCATGGGTCTACCACAAAACTAATGGATTTGCACACATAGACAAAAGGATAAATAACATTTGAAACAAAGCAATTCACCAATAACCAATGCCCATGAAGATTCTTCCATGGATGTACCAATACCTACATGTTAATTTTTTCATCTTCATTTTCAAAAACAAATCCATCAACTAGAACAATTGCCTAGGCTTGATAGTAGGGTTTAACTATTTAAAAATTGTCATAAAAGGGGGATGACTTCTTTCATGTCATATTCAACTATAAAATGGATTGCATTTTTGTGCTTCACATAGTTCTCAACAACTCGCAAGGATTTGGAACATGGATTCAACATTTGGGCCAACATATTGTGAACTTCATGAGAATAAAATGACTTAAAAAATTATAGGAAGTTATTATCACCTTTACAACGTCTTGCCACATGTTCTTTTTCAAGAAATGAAGTTCAACATCAAATTGATCAAAATTTCAACCCTATTAGCAAGGGGATTAGATTCAAATTCTAATGCCATAATCAAGTTAATCACAATACTCAAAACATCAAACAACAACCAATTGAATCATCACACATGCACTCACTAGAAGATTTAAATAGGTAGTGATAACTTTGATAGTGACCCACATTTGGACCTTCAAGATTCACTTCTCCAAACATGATGTTGTATGCTTCTAATAACATAACAAAATAATTTTCTTAAATTTAAACATTTCCTCAAACATTATTACTTTGTTGGCAACTCATATTTTGACAAGAGTTTTCAACTTTTAATGATGTTTCCTAGTTTCAATTTGCAAGTTTTTTTCCCATTCTTGCCTCCATTTCCCTGATTGTTTTGTCTATGCGATTGTTTTTTACGAAGTAGTTTGAATCTTTTTCACATTCACCAAAGTTAAACCCATAGAAACCTTATTATCATTTGTGGCATATTAACATGTTTTAAACATCACATGCCCAAAGCAAATACCTTCATTTATTTGCAACAACTTCAAAGCCTCAAAATCAATAATAGAATGACATGTTTAGCCATAGATCTCAAGTTGTTGCCTTCATCTTTTACAAAAGTAATCACACAATGGATTAATCCAAATATTTTCAACAATTCTTAGAGTTGTAAAGCCATAGTGTTGTTAATTGTTTCATGCATTTCAAATAGTTCCGCAATAACATGCTTAAAGGTCATCAAAATAATCAATAACCAAAACAAACATGTTTACACCACCTTTGGACAACCAAATATCAAAGCTAGTAAAAATTGTCATGACAATTTTAAGTTTTAAAATTAGGTAACACATGTAAGTCCATGGTCTTTTTTATCATTTTAGGTAGCACTTTTTCCACAAGAAATTGAACAAAATGGAAAAACAAAACGAAAACATTGATGTAAAATTAACCTATATAACTAAGTTTCCCATGTTTGAGCTTAAACTTTTATAATTGCAAGATGCAATTCATAATTTTTTAACAAGTCATTGTCACATTACAAATGGATGTTTCCAACATTTAAAATGTTGATAGTTAGGTTTTTGCTTGCATCACAAGCAAGTTTGTCATGGATGCCATCAACACTTTCAAAAAGAACAATGTTGTTTTAAGCCATTGTAGAAATATAGACAACAATAAAAACTAATCACAAAACCTAACTCCATGAAAACACAAAACATTGGCAATTAATGCTAAAAGATGAAATAGGAAATAAAAAATGTGCAAATGTCCAAACAATTGAAATTAGAAAAACAAGTAGTTAGTGAAAATAAAAAACCCTATTTCATGCAAAAAAACATGATCAAAATGCATACTAAAAATGTGAGGCCTTTGTTATCACAAGTATAGCAACATTCAAGTTTAGGGATAAAGTATTTCACAAAAAAAGGCCAAACAAAGCTCATTGTTCAAAATGCAACAACTCGTAGAAGATGCTTGTAGAAGTGTGTGATCAATGACCAAACCAACAACCAAACAAGACGATAAAATAAAAATAAAGTGCAAGAACCTAGTGGCTATTGTGTGTGAACAATGAACAAACCAACAACTAGAAAACAAGGTGACAAAATAAATAATAAATAAATAATTTAATAGGTGTGGATGAGCTTAAACAAGCCAAAATTGATTTATTAAAACATCAACTTTTTTGTAATTCTTGTTACATGTGTTTATGTGGTGCCACTTTAATGGCATGTGAATCATGAAAATTTGTGCTTATTGAATAATATGAATATTGAAAAATCTAAAATGAATAAAAAAAAATTCTAATATCAAAGTTTGGTTTGAACAAAAGATGTTTAACAATTTCATTCAATAACATTATTTTCATAACGGGCCCTTTAGTTTTCATAATATAATTTATTTCATCCTCAACTATTTTGTAGTTATAGGGTACTATTAGATAAATATAAAAAACAATAAAATTTTCATATTTTTTCAATTTTGTGTTTATCAAAATTTAAGGTTTTAAAAACATTCATGAACCCGTTACAACATGTAAATGTGATGCAATGTATATGTTGTTTAAAGAAAAGTTGTAGTTTATAATATAAAAACTTAAACTTGAAAATGTTAAAATGTTTTGGTGTGATTTGAAATTATTACAAAGTTTCAAAATGAAACATGAAATTTGGCAAAATCTGTGCACTTTCAAAAAATCATATATATTCAAATCTGATGGTGAATATAAATATGACATATTGGGGCAACTATAATTACAATAAATAAATTTTTTCAAAATATTTCATTTGAAAATTCCTTTTTAGGAAAACATTTGTTTTTGGCAAAAGGATTTTAAAAAGGACAATAGTTTTAAATTCAAAGTAAACACATTGGCTTGTTATATGTCGTTTGAACCTTGGTGGTTGTCATATGTGAACAATGAACAAGCTAATAACTAGAAAACAAAATGATAGGAAAAAAACAAAGTGAAAGAACTTAGTGATGTTTGTTGAATGTTACAAAATGCACATAAACATTGATGTTTTCAAGCTAACATGCTTGTTGACAACCTACAAGCTATCATAGATGTTAATGATGCCATTGCCACTTTCATTGATGATTACCTTCATAAAATGGTTAAAAAATAGCTCGTTTAACTAATGAAACCTTTCACAAAAAAATTTAACAATGACAAACCTAATTAACAAAAGGCTCAACAATTAAAAAAAGTAGTGATTTTTTTCCACCTTTAAACCCTTTTTATGTGGAAGTCATATCAAAACTTTTTTCAACCTTAATGAGTGGATATGAATACACTAAGCCTCATTTGCATTGGGTGAAGAATTAATTGAATTATTTTTGTGCATGTAGAGAATAGAGGCACCTTTTACCTTTGTTAATATTTTTCCACAATGAAGTAGACACCTTATGTATAATATATTCTTGAACCTTATGTGCAAGGTGCCTCCTTTCCTTCATAAGCAAAATTGAAGATGTTAAAACTTTACAAGATATTTATACTAAATAATGTCGCAACCCTAACCTTGGGCTCGTACCCAAGGCAAGGGCTTGTGGAGGTGCAGGCCGAGAGTGAAGCCCAGGAATCACATTTCATGTTCTTGGGAGTGTAGGAGAGTGTGAAGGAATGAACTCACACACTCCTAAGTGAGCTCCCACTTTGGGTGTTGGAGTCCCGAATTTTCAGAAAGCAATTACAGGGTTCAAAATTCATTGGATTGATGAATTCCTTATACCATTGAAAAGCTCTTGAGACGTAGATGTCTAAAATGACTTACATGATTCATTTAGATATTTCAAACATATGTTATGACCAAAAGAAGGGCCGGGAATCAAACTGCCAATTTGACTCTCGACCATTAAAAGTCAAGAATCTCCTTGATTTACTTGTGTGAAGGTGGTGTACAACATATCGTTGAAAAGCTCTCGACAAGGGCTACAATTTTTCTTTAAACTTCACTTTAATTGGATATTTTTACGAGAAGTTATGGGTTTCTAAAATCGTGGGAGTCCTAATTTCGAAAAATTTTAAAGACCCAACTTGGGAGTCCTAGGACAAAATAACATTTGGGTGTAAGCCTCGTGGTTAGGCATAGAAAATATTATAAAGGGGAAGGTGGTGGCTTTCCCCAAGTTCGGGTTGTGGTGAGTCTTGTGAGTTTGTGTTTGTTCGTGATTCGTCTATGCACCAAAAATGTTCTAATTACGCACTAACCAACTTGTTGTTTGGTTTGTGTAGGTCTGTGTGAATAATTGACTCACTTGTCACTCACCCTAGTCCCCATCCCGAAGTTCCAGCATGCCCTTCTACCCCTGAAGTGTTACGAGCCAGGGAACATACCCTAATTATCCTTTTGTTGTTTTCACCTTTGGACTTGTAGTTGAGTCTATCAAGGATTTTGGGAGTGCATTAGATAAAGACCTTATGACCATTTTGGGAATTAAAGTCCCATGTTTGGCTCCTACCTTGTAAGAGGCCTTCTTTTTTAGGACAACCCCATTTGAAGTCCTTGTCTTACATTTAAAAATGTGCACCAAATTTTTTAATGTAATTGGAGAGCATTTTATAAAATGTTTTATTATATTATTTTCTAAGGTATCTAGTGGGTATCATGGGATTTTATTGTCAAAAAATAAAAACTAGTGCATGTCTTAACTAATGTTAGGTAAGTATCACATTTTTATGATTTCATTGGATCCAATTTTCATAAAAAAATTTATAAAATGGTTTGGTTTTCACTTTTTCCCCCTAAAATTTATATGTTGGGCAAGGGTATCAATATTTTTAAAAAATTAAATTGGTTCTCATTATACCAATTTTTGAAATTTTGACAATAGTCGATTCTCCTTTGTTAGGTCTCACAAACCAGGTATTACTTATTAATTTTATTATTATTAAAAATTTGCAAAAAATTAAAATTAAAAATTAAAAAAATCTCAATTTTATTATTTTTCTTACTAATGAAAAAAATTACAAGCATTGTTTATAAAAAAAATTTAACACTAAACAATAATTTATTTATTGAACTTTTACACTTCAACAATTTTGTCCCTTTCAAATTCACCTTCAAATTTTTTTAACTCCTTTTTAAAATCTACATCCCTTTCAAAGAATTCTAGTAAATTGCATTGAGATTTAAAACCTATTGTAAAATCATTAGGCTAGTTTTTGTTGACAAATATCAACTTTTTTAAATTTTTAGTTTGCAAATGACATTTGCTAAGGTTAATAAATGTTTGAGTCAAAAAAAAAAAGAATTTCTATTTCAATTTGAAATCCAACAACATTCAAAATATGTCGGGCTAAAAATCCAACTATAGGAAATATTGCTTCATGTTTTGCCACCATTGAAAAGGACATTTGATGTATTTAACATCCAATTGATATTTTCTAAAAATCAACAATTCCCTCTTGACAATTTCTTTTACTATTTCACTTGTGCTTGCAATTTGCTCCAAAATATTTTTGTTCATAGGATTCGTATTTAACCTTACCAAAGGATGCAAATGTTTGTGGCATTTGACCAACATAGGATACAAGTTTTTTATCATATTCCTCAACAAAAGCAACATCTTGCTCCTTTTCCAACATAGGATACTATATACAAAAACTCTTAAACCTAGGATCTAACATCAAAGAGATCACATTATGGGCTTTCTTGTTTTCATATTTCTTCAAGAATGAAAAGAAAGAATCCAACACATTGATCACCTCCCTTTTAACGTTAGAGGTTGGCAAAGATAACTCATTTGAAACAATGGAATCATCTTCCATTAAACTTTCAAATGAAGGAATAATTTGGTTTTCCTCCTTAAGTTTCAAACTCATGGAAATAATAGAGTGTAAACACCATTAAATAACCAATGTCCACAGGACTAGTTAAGAACATAAATAGAAACAATTAGAGAAAAACAATCCACAATAATCTGAGAAATATACCAAGTTAAAAGTGGAGGCACTGAACTAATGACTCTCATAATAGTATGTTTGTTGTAACATAACATAATGGTAGAATGAAATTGTAAGGCCTCTTGAAACATGATGATCTTATCATCAAACCTACAAAATAACCAATAAGAAAAAAAATTAATTATCTTTTAGAATTCAAAACCTCAAAAATTGTAAATTGTTGAAATAATAATGAAACAAGGAAGATTATTTGGTTTTCATTAAAATGTTCAATTTTTTGGAATGAATGTGAGTTTCAACACAAGCCTTGTTCCATTCCTACCTCCCCATTCCAAATTTCTTAGACCATGTGATGCATTTTTGCGAATTTGCATGAATAGATTTAATAATAACATAATTCACATCCTTGCACACCTTTTTCTTTACAATGCCATATTAACATTCCTATCAAAAAACCTGCCCAAAGCAGTGCCCTAAAAGCTTTTTTTTTAACCAAAAGATTCATAGTTTTCAACAACTTTTAATGCAGTAGTTATCATGAATATGTAAACAATCAAGACTATGAGATTTTTTAAACCAAGACGAGAACAAAGGTAGGCCTAATTTCCCAAATCTAGATTATGAAACAAGAAAATAAGAACAAGAGCACAACATGTGCAAAACAAGGATCTAACAAGATTTTATTTCATAGAAGAAATAAAACAAGGCTATGACAAGAAACCTAAAACTAATGTTGAACATATTAAAGTAATGGGAAATTCTACCTCTACTTATACCAATTGGGCACCTAGTTCAAGGAAGTTTTTCAAGAAACTTCCAATTTGCATGTGACCCATGTTTACCCATGTGTGAACTATGAATGAACTAAAACTCAACTAAAAGTGAATTTAAACTTAACTAAAAGTGAATTGAAAGTTATCTAAGAATTAACTAAAAGTGAATTAAAAGTCAATTGGAATGAACTGAAAATGAACTAAGGGTTAACTAGAAGTGAACTGAAAATCAATTATGAATTAACTAGAAGTCAATTAAAAGTTAATTAAAAGTCAATCAAAAGTCAACTAGAAATGAACTAAAAATGAACTACAACTTAACTAAAACGAATTTAAAATGAATGAAAACTAAACCAAAAGTTAGGTACAAATTCATTACAAGTCATGGATGAACATTGAAATGAATAAACCCTTCCCAATGCAAGAAGAACATATTATTGACTTGTCTTTCAATTAACCCTAGCAATATCTTTTGTGCAAATTGCCTTTTGAAAGGGAAATTCAATTTTGGACATAAACACAAAATTAAACGTTTGAGCCAAATACTCTCCACAAATTAAATTGGTAAATTATTCTTGATAATAAAAAAACCTAGGTCCTCTAAAACTTCTTTATATGGCATATCCTTTTTTTTAAAGGAATTTTTGATGGAAAAAATTTAGAAATTGACCCACCAAACACAATCGCTCTTTTCTTTGTTGGTTGTAATTATTCTTTTCCTTTTAGTGTAGAGTTTTTTTTTTTTTTTTCAAACAATTTTGCAATAAGAATGCAATTTGCATTCACATGTTTTTAAAAAGAAGTTATTCCATTTGTTTTGTAATAAGAAATCAATCTTTTCCTTGCTTGAAATCTTGGATTAAGAATTACATGTCTTAATAACAAAGGATACAACACATGATTTGTGTATTTTCAAGGTCAACTTTTGCATTATCATTGACATAATAAAAACTCCAACACAAAGATAATCTTCCATGTGGTTTCTAGTTCTTTTTTTTAAGCAAGCATTTTTTAAAGATTTATCTTCATTTTCTTCATTTCTTTCATTTTTTGGATTCTTGTTTGTTTTTGTTTGCACATTTACATTTTCTTCCATAACTCCATCATTCATATAGATTTCAATCATTTCATTATTTCCACTTACAACATTTTCATCTATAAAGGATTATTCCATTGGCAATTTTCATAAGAATATTTCCAAAGCTGAGACAACAACAAGATTTGCAAGCAATCTCTATAAATAGACAATTCCCAAATTTTTCACAAATAAAAAGGAAAGCAAAAAATTAAACATTCACAAGGGTTTAGACTTAAGAAAAGACATTTACAAAAACAATGGGTTTAAGGGTTTTGAGTTTTGAAAAAACATTTACAAACAATGGGGTTGAAGGTTAGGAAAATAATATAAAATCACTCACTTTTCTTTCATTAAGACTATAAAAATATATAATGGTAATTTTTTTTAGAAAAATAGTTTGGGTTTATGGATATTTTGCACATAAACAAACACATAACAAGAATAAAAAAATTAAACTATAATTAAATAGAAAATAAATCTAAGACAAAAAAACAAACAAAAGAAAAAAAATATTAAAAAAAGTCAGTGTATCGCTCAATGTGATGCCCTGGGGGGTTCAAACTATGATGCCTGAAAAGATTTGTGATACACACCCAACACTGGTCTTAACACTCAGAAAGCCCTTATTCCATTAAGGCCCTGCCTTCAGGCTCTTATTCCGCACTAAATGATTAGGTGATGTAGATATGTCATCTGTAGGCGGAGCCCATGCATTCGTATTTTTGTAGTTATCCTAACCAAGTATCCCCTTCTCAGCTTTCCCCTCCCCATCACAAAAGAGAGGTGAAATCAAAAGGACAAGCTCAACTATTTCTTGCCTCTCCCATTGTCGCGACGTGTAGTGTCGTGACGTACGGTGTCGTAAGGATGTAAATACATAGTAAATTCTACTAAACAAAAAAATTAAAGCCAGCCAAAGGTATAAACTAATCACTTAAAAAGATATGCATGCACACACACACACATATATATATATATATAATGCACAAGTGAGGTTGAAATGAAATTCCCATGTACATAACGAGCCAATTGTTTGAATGCAAACGCCTCGGTGTAATTAGCGCCATACTTGAACTCTAATTCACAAACCACAGTTGAGAAAGTTGCCTTAAACTCCCTCAAAGAAATAGTACCTGGCCTTCCGCTGAACTTCTCAATTTCCCAGAGGAACTGTTGACCTCCATGGTGTAAATGGGTGTTGAAGTCACAGCTTGCAATGGAGTATACGGTGATGGTGTGAAAGTAGGTACAGCAATAGGTGTACCCCACTGATTAACCCCTCCAAATGGTCTTTGATGTATTGTTATTGTAGTGTACCCTGAACCTAAATTCCTAGTAGGAGTTGTACTAAATGACGATGGTGCTGTCGACACTTGATGGTACCTTCGTGAAGATCGTGAACTTAAAAAAATCGACTCAAAGGATTGTGTGTTACTTCAAAACTGATACCTGGGCTCTGGCCGAACGGTAATGCTCTCATCATCAGAGGACATGGTGTTGTCCCATGCCCTAAAATGTTGTGATAGTACACAACACTAACTACAAAATTCTAACATAACATACAATTTGAAGACTATAATGCGCTATTGGGAATGACCCGTGACACACAGAGATCGCACGGAAGTCAAATAGATGTTGGATGAAAAGGAAGGACGACAAAATAGGATGTAGATCGACAGGGCGCAAGATGTAGGACGACAGGGAGTAGGACGGCAAGGCGCAAGACGTAAGATGATATGACACCGAACGTAGGACGGTAGGGTACATGACGTAGGATGATAAGGCACAAGACGACAGGACAACATGATGTAGGACGACAAGACAACAGGACGTAGGACCGACGGACGGAAGTCGAACGGACGTCCGACAGAAGTCTGACTTACGTTAGACATGTAAAGCTTAACTGCCGCTATAGCAATGGCGGGCGGTGACACTGCACTGCACCTCCTCGTAACGCAACGTTGCGGCAATGGCCGGCAGCACTGGTCGGTAGCGCTACTGTGGCGCTAGTTGGCAGCGCTGTTGCGACATTGCTGCAGCTCGCGACGATGCTCCGGCATTGTTGTGGTGCTACTACGGCGTTGCTGCCGCTCGCGGTAATGCTGCGGCATTGTTGCAGCTCGTGGCGCTCCTACAGCTCACGGCGATGCTGCGACGTTGCTGTGGCTCACGGCGATGCTGCGACGTTGCTGTGGCTCACGGCGATGCTGCGACGTTGCTGTGGCTCACGGCGATGCTGCGACGTTACTGCGGCGTTACTACGGCACTGTTGCAGCTCGCGGCGATGTTGCAGCGCTGGCCGGGAGCGTTGTTGCAATTCGCAGCAATGTTGCGGCGTTGGCCGGCAGCGCTGCTGCAACTCGCAGCAATGTTGCATCGTTGGCCAGTAACGCGCTGCAGCTCGCGGCAATGTTGCGACCTCGCAGCGCTGCGACTCGCGGCGATGCTGCAGCCTCACATCGTTGCTGCGATGGCCGGCAAGGGGCTGAGCCTCGCAACGCTGCTATGATGGCCAGGAACGGGTTGGGCCTCGTAGTGCTACTGCGATGGCCGGAACGGGCTAGACCTTGCAGCGCTACTATGATGGCCGGCAACGGGCTGGACCTCACAGTGTTGTTGCGATGGCCGGCAGCGCGTTGCAGCCCTGGCCAACACTGCGCTGCAATGTTTTTGTTTTTTCTTTTTTTTACTCGACAACTTCAAGAGAGAAAAAGAATGGGAGAAAGAAAGAAGTTTTGACACCTGCTCTCTAGTGTCCCAGCTTCGTTTGTCTCGACTTCGTTGGTTGTAAGAAACGCAAGCTACCTCCAATAACACCAGTAGCAACACTAGTAGCGCGCTCCTTTCGGCAACAACAACACGAGTAGCAACAACTCAAGAATTTCAAAAGTATAAGTAATTTGTTGCTTTCAACATGAAGCAATAGGGAATAGAGTTTTTCTAGAATTGAATTGCAAAGAAAGAAGGAAATGAAATGTATGTAGACGGTGGCCGTGCAATGGCCACCGTGAGCATTTAGAAATCCTAGCTTCTTATGAGGAAACTCCTGACAAAGGAATTCTAAAAAAACTAAAAAGAGAAAGAAAGGGTTGAGCCTTTTATATCGTTGCCAACAAATTGAAACCCTAAGTATCTAATAGCGTACAGTCGTTTAAAACTGTACATTAACCCTAAAAGCGCACATGGACATGCCCGTAACTGGCCATCATGTATGAGGCCTCGTACGGGCATGACACCATCCCCATCACAAAAGAGGTGGAAATTAAAGAGAACTTGTCCAAAAGGAAGCAAATATAATGAACCAGTGTTAGACAAGTATATCAATCTTAATATGTCAGTTGGGTAAGTACAAATATGGATTTTCAAATATATATAATCCAGGCAAAGGCATATAGGCTTTAAAATATTATCAATCCATGTAAGCATAAAGATAAATGACAAACATTTACCTTGTGAACAAGGCAAGTGTTGGTGTAAAATATTCCATCATTTACCAGCCACCTAGTTGGATAGTATGGATTAGGGATGTACTGGATGGGGGCTGGCTAGATTACAAACCATAAACCTGAAGAAATTCATAGATCCCTCAGGAATTGAAAATTGAAATGAAGAAATGAAGGTCACATTGCTGGTTTCAACTTACCACTATGATGGTTTAGATGCAAACATTCAAGGGTAAGAAATTCTCAAAGCTGCCAACATCAACTGTGGTGTCATAGATGATATTGTTTGCATGTATCAAGATCACTACAAATTAGCAGGTACAAAATTTAGAACCAGTCACCACTCCTATGCCATCTCTCTCACATTGATAGCCACATATTGGGAAATGACACTTCAAAATATAATCAAACATAATCAATCACAATCGCCAACCTATTGCATATTTCCCTTGGGTCACTAAAATGATCTTATCATGCAATGATCCCTTAATAAATTAATAGCATGTAATTTGAATGAAAATGACATTTATTGTGTCTTATTGAGTGCTTATCACTTTTGTGATGACATTTTGTGTTTAGTTTTACTAGCATCAAACCAACAGTGGTTTGGAGTGATAGCAACCTCACAAGTGATTGTGGTCCAATTTGCCACAAGCCCATATCAAATGACTAAGGAGGGCATCTTACTGAGTTAGCTAGTTGTTATCCAAGCCTTAGGCGTTAAAACTTTACAAAGGCTGGTGTCCCATCTACCCTTTTAATTCATTAGTTCTATATAGTGACCACTTCCAAAACAATATAGCCCTATAACTCTAGGGTGAAAAGGCATTTAAACAATTCCTAATCAGCAAAGGAAGTGGAGGGGTGGGGAGGGAGTTTAGGGAAGGTTGGACAATGAAAATGGAGTGACTAAATTTAGATAAATAAACATTCGTGTGCCAACTCCCGGCCATATTTCCCTATATGAATACATGTGATGTTCATTAAACATTTGTTCAAATGTCCTTCATATAAAATTTTGATTCTAAGATGTTAAATAAGACATTTTAATGTAATAACTATATATAATTTGAACACAATCTAAATTAGGATGGATTATGGAAATGGATTTTGGATTTCAAACCTATCCTATAACTGAGTATAAAATTTCAATTAATTGAAAATGTGTAATTAGACTACACCCAAGTTGGGGTTAAAACAGGTATTAGATCTAATGTCTCTAGAGTGTCAAACTAGCTAGGGACCAAAGACATGACTTTATGGATCACAACTGTCCACTAACCAAAAACTTCCAGAACCACCAAGTACTTGAACCAAGTCTTACCCAGAAATTATATTGAGACAAAATAGGTAATCTTAATGCCAGTGGTTAATAAGTTGTGATGAACAATGATCCCTTGCTTGGCAAATTGAATTACGGAACTTTTCATAATAATTTTTTAAAAATCAGGTTGCAAATTTATCTCCATAGATATAATTATTGAGGTAGACATTTTCTAAAACCCTAATACCAGAACAGGTGGGCCCCCTGCCGCCCGGCCCATCAGAGGCCAGCCCCTAGGTGTGGAGGGCCGCGACGGCGGGCGCTCGGCGTATAAAGCCCGTCGTTGCTCCTCTGCCAAAACGCCATTTCTAGAAACGCCTTTCTTCGTCGCGGATCTCCCTTCTTTCTCTTTCGCTCGCACTCCCTTTTTCCTCCCGGGTCTCTTGTCTCTTGTCTCTCTCTCTCCGGACCAGCGTCTTGCATGCTGCCTTGTTCAATTCTCGAACTCATCGTCAACCACCATGTCGGCCTGCGATAACGGAACATGCAAATGCTGCCCAAGGTGCGGCTGCCGCGCCACCTGCACGTGAGTAAATATTTCTGTGAGATCGTCCCCATCTTATAATATCTTCTTCTGAACGGCGCGCGCCCAACTTCCCGCCGCGCTTGTATATTTGTTTGTGCGCTGCACAATATTGTTGAGATGATTCTGGCCAGTATACTTTATTTTGTTTTGTGTTGATTCTTCTTCGATGGTAGTAGTACCATGATGTCTTGCACTCAAATGGGGATTTACGGGATTCTTCTTGGTTGTTAACACATGTGAATTGCGGGCTGGCTCTGTGCAGATGCAACAGGAACTTGGGGTTCGAGCAGGGCGCATCTGACATGAGGTATAACGTCTAGTGTGATCTCAGTCACAAAAAAGTTGTCTTCTCGCTTATATTCGCTTTGTTACTATTTAGTCTGATGATCATGCATGATGCTTGTCGTCCGATCGTCGTCTGCTCGTCCTGTGCTCACTCAGACAACTTGTATTAACGTATTCTCGACCCAGACGTAATTCTTTGCATAATGCTGGATGCATAATTCTCACGTTTCGATTATTTATACTGTTATACAATTGAATTCCAATAGGAGAGAACTTTGTAGCACTGTTGGCGTTCAAGTTCACAAGGAGTTTTCGTACAACTCCATGTGTACAATGTGGGAAAGCTCTCAGTTATCCTTGTTAGAAATCCCTCTTAGAACCAATAGCAAAGGGAAAATTCATTCGTTTCCCCCCAATAGCTAAGTGCTTTCCAACCAGGGAAAAATGACCAGCAAGTTCCCCCTTTGACATTGGTTCACAGTACCCTTCTAGATAGAAAACATAATTGAACTTTTTCTGTGAGGATGGCTCCCTTGGAAGGAACGTTGCAAAACTCCCTGTGTTGCACAAATGACTCCCTGTTACTTGCGTTTTAAGTCTAATATTCTTGGAGCTAAAGTTAGACAATTTTCCCACAAGGGAAGGAATCATCCAAGAGCTCCCGGTGATTTATAATTCCAAGCCAATGTCAACTAGATCGTACCTCTTTGATTACCGCATAAAGTCTACTGAACGTTAGGTATATATAAAAGGACTATGCATGCTTTATAACAACGTCGTAACTACTGATCAGGGTCAGCGTATTCGTGTTCTTGTTCTTTTTTTGCAGCTGCTTCAAAGCCATGGTCGGCAGTGTATTCGTGTTCTTGTTCTTTTTGTGCAGCTGCTTCAAAGCCATGGTCGGCCTCGAAACCACTGACGACGCTGGCCACAACGACAGCAGCAGCAGCGCCACCAAGGTCGATGGCAACAACAATGAAGTCGTCTTCTTCGCAACGGGTGTGGACGAAGAGACGGGAAAGACTTGCGCTCGCGCTGCTCTTTATAAGGACATTGGAAACGGTAACGGGTTCTTCTCTAATGAGGCCTGAAAGAAAGACTCGGGAAAGGAAGTGAGGCAATAATAAATGGACGGACTAAGAAAATCACCCCCTCACCCCCCCCCCCCCCCCCCAACCCCACCCTTTTTTGTCTTCATCTCGCCCTGTGCTTTACATAA
>Ga0116231_10005655_pt1 | contig 24477 bp, 18 predicted proteins | sample S1TSphgellanicum_2_FD_89695 | JGI IMG/M metagenome (GOLD analysis project Ga0116231, IMG submission 89695) | Host-associated microbial communities from peat moss isolated from Minnesota, USA - S1T2_Fd - Sphagnum magellanicum MG | ecosystem: Host-associated > Plants > Peat moss > Unclassified...
AGACTCAATTGAATGTGTAATCTACCAATGTCGGCAATACAATCATGTTTTTTTTTTTTTTTTTTTGGGTGAATTTTTATTAGACGGGTTTTTTTAAAATTACAAAAAAAAAAAAAATTTATTATTTTAAAAAAAAAAAAAAAAAAAAAAAAACATTGAACTTTGGGATGCATTCATCAGTGTTTTTTTTTTGGCGAAATGTTGTAACTTGGCAACAAAAAAAAGGCCCTTGCGAATTGACTTGAAAGAATTTGACCGTTAGATTGGAAGCAAGTCGTCAAGATGCAACCATTTGGCAATAGGTTGTAGTCATCCACCTGATCAATAGTTTAGGTTTGACGTTGCCTGGACTGACCACCCTACATTGTTGGATGCCACAACCCTCCCCACTATGGGCCCTTTTTTGCTTTTCACCTCACTTCTAACACACAACATTCACAAGCAATTATGCGCACATTGAAACCTAAATTGTTGCTAGTCTTGAATGTTAATCTTTCTTAGTAACACATTTGATAGCATGGGTTTTGTTAAATTTTGGATTGTGTTATGGAGGCTAAAAGCAAAAAATGGTGAATGAACAAACGAAAAATTAGCATTATACTTTTGTGTGAGTGCATTACTTCTATGTGAATGCATTCAAAGAAAATCAAAGTATAAATTTGATATGCTCCTAATGCTAAAAGACAAAATAGGAAACAAAGTGACATTATACTTTTGTTTTAAGTTGATTCGAAGAAAATCATAGTACAATTTTCCTTTTGAATCATTTGATTTGATTTGGGTGTTTTTTGGTTAGGATTGGATCTAGTATGTTAAGTTAGTTGTAAATGTAGATCTTTTGAAGGAGGAGCTTAAGAGCAATGCAAACACACTGCTTAGGGCCCAAGGGATTTAAGAGGACCAAATTGTATGCAAAAAGGTACACAAGTTTTCAACTAAAAAACCCATTGAATGTTTAAGTGTATTTTTGTTTTATGTGGTTGTGCAAGTTTTGAAAGTCATCAAAACCCAAAAGTTGTAAATTTTAACTTGGATTTTCTACAAATGTTTCATTAAGTTCATGTCTTATGCTCAAGTGTTGATCAGCCTTTCTTCTAGTTTCTTGTTAAGAAGTTTGTTCTAAAAGCTTTATAGCACATCCAAGGTCACTAATTTTATTTCCCTATCAAATTTGTAATTGTTGTTATGGAAATGGAGCCCTTGAAACCTCCATAGAACTTCAAGTTTCATCTCTTGTTTTCAACCTCTACAATACCTGATTTTGTTATAAACCACACACCGAGTGAATCACCTAACATTTCTACTAGTTTAGCTCCCTCCTCATTGTCACCTACATCTCTTATTGGAATGAAGGGTAAGAGTTTGTTGGTTTTTGAATCTACATCCATATTTGAATTTATAAATCATATGTCAAACCCTAAAAGTAATGAACCAAAGAAGAAGAGGCCAAAGAGATCTGAATGGGAAATAAATAGAGTTTTTCAAGATCAATGGGTAGCTAGGTTTCCCTAGCTTGAGCCAATATGTGGACCAAACAAGAAAATGAAAATGGTTAGATGCAAAATTTGCCCTGACATTGAGGGGAAGGAGAAGTTACTAGTTCCAAAACTAGATTCCCTCATCAAACATTCTAGAGTGAGGAAATGTAACAAGGCTAGATTAGGAGTTATTCTAGGGCAATCTTTCTTTTGTCCTTCTAATGTTCATGTGAAAAATGAGAAACTACATGCCTCTAGAGGACGTGATACAATTGTTGTGCAAATTGCAAATGGTAACAAAGTAGGAAAGAAAAAAAATGCAATTTGTTGTAATCTTCCATTGCTTTAACAAGGGCACCCAATGACAAATTTTGAGGATTTCAAGAGGTTTTTCCAATTCTTGAAAGTGGAGCATTGTCCTTGAAAACATTGATCAGATACCACAAACTGGATCATGGTTAAAGCAATGTATAGCCTAGTGTTGCGAGCCATGAAGGTTGTTGTTTAGAAAACACTATATTCATTTTAGTGAGTTGTGATGAAGTCACCACTATTGACAATTAAAATTGGCTTTCAATTCATTTGTATGGAACTGATGGGTGGAAGTGGGTCCCAATTTTATCTAACCTACAAAGGGTTTTGGATGGTGCAACTTCTATTAATTTGACTTAGCTTATTTTGCAAAGTCTTGTTGAGATTGGAAACATGACTAAAACAGATGTGGCAAACAAGTTGGTTTGCTTCAGAGCAGATGGAATGACAGTTTTTTAAAGCCTCAAAAATGGTGTCACCACAAAATTGATGCAAAACCATGTTCCATTCATGTGTGGTGTGCATTATATGGCACACCGCACAAACCTAGCTATCCAAACTTTGAATAGTTTGAGTGGTGGGAAAAATCAAAAATTTGCTCGCATTTATGCATAATTATTTTGCCCATAATCCCAAGCACCATCTTGAGGCAAATAAGTTGGTTGAACTCCTTGAATGCAAAGGCAATAAGATTATCCAGAACATCAAGATGCGTTTGATCTCAATGTTATCATTTTCCAAGAAAATCCTTAATGAATACAAAGCTTTGGTTGTCAAAATGGTTGAAGACAATGTAACTGACAACACTACCAAGACTAATTATGAACTCTTGTGTAAACTTGAAACATTGTTAGGTCTTTTTTACATCATTCCTTTGTTGGAATTGGTGTAAGGTTTGTTAAAATTTGCCCAAAATCAACATAACTTCATTTGTGACTTTTTTTTTTTAAAAAAATTTGTGAAATAAATATTTTCACAATGTGTTGTGAAGCTGGAAAAAGACTTTCTTCACAACACTTCAATTGTTTCCAAGATCTTTTTGAACACATCCATGAACATTTGTGTTTGACATGGTGGAAAAAGCTTACCACATGCATTGAATATGCCACCTTTTTTGGGGGAGGTAAATTTTATATGTTGCATACCCATGATTTGATTACTAAGGAAGCAATGGGCCTCATAACCAAACAAGTTTGGGTTGATTATGTGGAATCCATGAAACAGTAGTGTTCTAAGATTACTACAAATTTCATCTTTGAATTGGAAAGGAGGTCTTTAGCACAAGATTTATTAAATGCCACTTGGGTGATCTACTTGTTGTAATGGCTAAAACAACATTGTTAGGACACCTAGCTATTATCCAAACTCATTTTGGTCACCCCAAGGCATGGGGGACTATTATGGTTGGTGGGCCATTGCTAAACCCAATCATTTTTTATGAATAGTCATTTTTTTTCAAATTGACAATGCAAAACCATGCCCAATTTGCCATGCTACCTCAACATGATTGTAATCCAACTACCATTCATGGGAAAGGCTTGGGTTTGGTGTGATTCTAAACCATTGTCTTTTGAAGTGGTTTAAGTTGGCCAAGTTATGTATGGTGATGTTGTTGGGCAACGCGGAGAATGAATGCATTTTTTCCAACCTAGCTTTCATCAAAACAAAGCTTTGAAATTGCTTTACTACGCATTTGGATCTAATTGTTTGGATGTATGTGTAAAAATTCTATGACCTAGAGAGCTTTCCTTTTTACTCAACTATTCGTGATCGGAATGAACATTAGTTGTGATATGGGGTTGATGCATAACTCTCATGTGGCATTGTATTATTGGTTTTGCAAGCTATTAGTTGATTAATGTTTGTTGAAAATTAACTACTAGTTGGAAACCAATTTTATATTCTGGTTTTTGTTTAGCCTATGGCAATAATCAATGAAAATGCACACCTTTGATTGCATGTTTTTTTCAATGGTGGATAGCTTCTATGGTAGTCACATTTCACATATGTTTTGGTTGTCAAAGTTGGTACCATGGTTATAACTTACAAGTTTAGATGTTCAATTATACCCCAAATTCATTCAGGTTTGTTCTTGCCTTTTAATATTGTTTCTAACTGGGTTTTGGGAGCAAGTAGGGCTTGAGCTATAATGGGTAGCACCTTTCTAGGGTTGGGGTTTGAATCCCCTTCAAGTTATTTAGGGTTTAGTGTTCTCAATTGATAATTCTTATTGTGCGTATGTTTGAAAAATTTTACATCAATGTTGAAATTGTAGGTTAAGCACACAAGGACTTTGAAAAAATAATTGCCTATTATAAGACTTCAATTGGAAGCATTGCAACATAATAAAGAGGACTGGATGAAGTAGTTTTTGGAGGTGAAAAGGCAAATAACACACATTTATGGGGAAATTGTGACAACACAAGTTATAGACTTATACCCAAGTGGAGGAGATTAACATCTAACATTAAGGAAACTAGAAGAGTATAATGTTCAACTTCAAAAACTTCAAAGGGACAGGATAAACAAACCTTCATTTTGAGAAATAAACATTCAATGCAACTTGCAAATGAGCAGATTGTAAGGACTCTCATGGTGAATAATCTTTTATTAATCGCCTCCATGAATATTAATTAATTGTGTGCACTTCCAATATACTCTTTGAGCTTCTTTATACTAATATTTGGAAGTGCACACAATTAATTAATATGAATTACAAGTAGATATAGTTATAAAAATATATAATATGTACACTTACACACCTTAAACCATTTAGAAGACATCATGTTATTTTTTGGGTGAAAGTCAATAAAAGTGATCCATTGTAAAAAAAAAACCATTGAAGTTTGGGATGCACTCACATTTGGGTGTACATATAATTAATTAATATGAATTGCAAGTAAATATAGTTATTAAAAATATATAATATATACACTTACACACTTTAAAACATTTACAAAACATCAAAGTTATCCATAAAGTCAAAGGATGAGAATGACTAGTTTCGACATGGCATAAAACAATAACTGGGACCTAAACAAGTTTTTCCACCAATTTTTCCACCAATTTTGGTGGTAAACTTAGGCAATCAACTATGTTTCATCCTGTTTTTCCTTTTTCCTAAGCGTTTCCACTGTTACTACATATATTTTCACTGCTCCTACCTGTACAACTACTATAAATGCTTTTGATCCTTGTGCACTAAATGATGAGTTTCAGCATTTCATACTGAGATTTAATAAAAAATTCCTTACTTTGTTAATACCACTGAAAGAGAGGATAGGGGTGAAAGCAGGCCTAAAGAGAGGGTGAAGACAGGTGATTTTATGGATAACTCTATCATGTAATGTCTTTGACAAATATTTATATTATTTTCATAGTGTAAAAAAGTTTAATTTAGGTGTATAAGTGTAAACAATTTACATTTACAAGAGATTTTACATGCCATATACATGGCTATTGACAGTTAAGTACACAACACTGATTCTAAATTAATCTACTCACAACCAAAAAAAGTTCTAAGGGTGTGCAATCAACTAAATTGCTTCACTAAATTTTATATATTAAATTGATATGATATAGTAGATATAGTGCACTTCAACTAAATTGGAAGATTGTGTTGGCAGGCGATGCTTTTGCTAAACCTCTCATTACTATTAGATCTTACGATTTGAAGGGTTTAGGTAACATAGCTTCCTACCACGAGAGGGATTAGTTCTCTCTTTTATTGGTTCCTGTGGGTTGTTCGTCTTTTGGCCTGTTTTTGGACTCCCCTTTTTGTCTCCCCTGTGATGATTCCAGCCATTGATCTTTTATTGGATTCTTTTTTTTTTTGCCTAATTGCTTCACTTCAGATAGTCTTCCTCATGCTATGCATCTTCTCTTTACTTGATCTTGGGAACAGTTTTGAAATCATAGATATTGTATGTGTGGTAGATTGTACAACCATTGACTTCCTTGAATGATCCCAAGTTACTTCGCCCAACTGGTACACCATCCAAGGATTTCAGTCAACCCTCTTGAGCGTTTCTTCATCTCCTTGGGAAAATATTCTTGCACCTTTGCATTAAACCAGTCAACTGAGTTTATAGCACTTGAGTCTACAGGAACCTTAGCATTCATGCCTACACTTAAGGTACTTTGAAATGACTGCAAACAGATTTGATTGTTTGGATCGGGCAGAAACATAATGACTTGCAAAACATTCTCCACATTCGAGCGAGCATTCTGAACCTTCTCATAAGCAAGAAGTTCGACCTCTTGGTGTGCAAGTCAACAACTGTCAATAGCTTATAACCATTTTGCATCTCCCCTGAAATATCTGAGTGATGCCAATGCTTCTACAAGCAGGTCTTGTTTGTCAAGGTGCTTATTCTCAAGGGCCAGGAAGAGATGATGTTAATCGTTTTCATTGTCCCCCCAAGTGTGTTCTCCCCAACTTAACAACATTTGGTGAACGATAATTTTGGAAGTCAGATTCCATTTCTGCAAGGGGGGAGTAAAGGACAAAAGGGTGGGGCACTAATTCATCAAGTGTCTGGCACTCTAGATAGTGTGCGCCGTAAGGATTTGAAATGTGTCATGCATCTTTTGAAGAGGACAATCAACTAGCTGCTTTATTTGGTTGTTTGATCCACACTGTGTCACATCCATGGTCCAATTCTTTGGACACTCCTGGGCTGAACCTAAAACTTCCAAAAACACAAAATATGTAAGATCATGAGTTGAGGAAGTAATCAAGCTTATGGTGCATTCACACTTGATGTTAAGTCAGTGTTAAAAGAAAATCTAGGTGGCATCCTAGGTGGCACCCAATGTTAAATGGGCCATAGCTGAATGTTAAGTGAATGTTAGGTTAACATAAAATTTTCCTGCTAACTAGGTTTAAGTCCTAAATGGCTAGAATGGTGTTAGGGGAGTCAATGTTAGAGTCCCTAACACCAAGTGTGAATGCACGTTTAGATCTACAACTTGAGATTCATGCTCTACACAACCTAATAGATCTACCTAACACAGAGATTAGAGATCTGATTGTATGATGTTGAAGAATATTTCACGCAAATTTCAAAAATAATTGTTTTTTTTTTTTTTTTTTGGTTTGTTTTTTCTTATTAAATTTCAGATACCTTTTTTTGTAACTTTTTTAAATACTCCTTCTTATATAAAAAGTTTATGGGTAATCAATAATGTATATATTAAAAGGTTGCTCAAATTTGTTGGCCTTGCCTTGGTAGGCAAGGATATTGTGTTTAGATTCATTATAGAGTATAGTAACTTGAGGGAATTTGGCCCCTGGGTAGTAGGTCTATTTTTTTCTTTTATATTTTTATAGCCAAATCTGGCTGATTTGTCTCATGGATGATCATCACCACATCAGCTACATCTCAAAACTGAAAAAATAAGTTTTGAGTTTTTTTTTGGGGACTTTGATGGCACATTTCCTATTTTTTATGGCTGGATTGAACTTGCCATAAAAGGGCAGACTCATATTATGTGCTAGTTTTGGCTCTGGCCAGAGGTAAAGAGAGTTTTTAAAGGTGAGGCCACACTTGGAGGTAGCCCATTTTTCCATGTTTCCCCTAACATATGAAAAATGCCACCTATCACCCTAAAGTTCGCTACCGCCCACTTTTTACCTACTTCCTATCTTTAGCTTTTCCACATCTACGACATTAGAGAAGGGGTTAGCTTACTTTTTCACCTTTCAACAAAGTAATGGCCACACCTCCAATAATGATGCTATCAAGCTTTTTCCATCATCAGATATTAGACACTGGACACTTGCTTTGGTTTGCTCTTGTTATGACACCAGACGCCTAGTCCATGCTTGCTGTTGCTGCGATGCCAGGCCTACTCAGAGAACGAAAATTGAGCTTGCTTGTTGCTGCGATGCCAGGCCTACTCAGAGAACGAAAAGTGAGCTTGCTTGTTGCTGCGATGCCTGGCCTACTCAGAGAACGAAAATTGAGCTTGCTTGTTGCTGCTCTTGGGAGAGAACGCTATTTGCACTTGGGAGAATGCTATGTTGCTACTCGAGTGACAAATTTTTGAGTGCAAAACTAAGGTTGTAGACGAGAGCACTAATTTAGTGCAAACTTATCTGAACATTTTTGGAGCAGTTAGCTACCACTGGAATTTTTTTTTGAGAAAATCTAAGATTTTTGTAGATTCAGAGGTAGCAATTAGGTCAACGACCTCTAAGTTAACTTCCCCTGCCACATAGGCATCCACGTAGGATTTGGAGTAGCTACCTCTGCATGTGTGGACACAAGGTTAAATGTAATTTTTAAAACTCTGACTTAATTGTGTCTTATCTCCAAGTGTGGCCCCACCCTTAGAGCATGGGTGTAAGATTTTCCGGGTACAATCAGCCTACTTCAACAAGTCTGCATATTGGCTCATTGCATATTTTGTCACGCAATGGGCTGTTTGTTGGCCAAGGATGTTGTGTTTAGATTCATTATAGAGTATAGTAGCTTAATGGATTTTGGCCCCTAGGTAATAATAGGTTTATTTTAATATAAGGATTTTCGAAAGATGATATTTTGGCTTGTATTGAAACTTGAGATTAGTTATAGAGTTATAATATCTTGAAGGATTTTGGTTTCTTTCAGAGGATTTTTTTGAAGATTACATTTTTGCATGGTGAAACATTTGAGTTAAGTTGGCAAAAGATTTTGGCTTCTTCTTTTGCCTTAAGATAGTTTTAAATGTAAACGGTGCAAGGCCATAGTGTGACGCACCCCTTGTTCCATATGTTTTGTTTTCATGGTGTTTTTAGTCTAATCCTGAACTGGCTTAATTAAATCATGACATAGCTCAATTACACAAATCGTTGAAACAAATTTGTCACAATTAGTTTTCACATCACCTTAATCATCTTCGCTTTGTTGACCAATGTTGTTTGATTGACATAATTATGGCTAATCCAATCAAAGAAACCTTAGGGACGGTTTACACTAGAGCAATTGGGCCATGGCCCATCGGAATCTAAAATTGATCATTGGGTCACACTACCATTAAGGGAAATTTTCAGGTCTAGCTCAAAGAAAGAGGTGGGCCTAATGGAATTCCTGGCAGCCCATGGCAACTGAAAAATCAAAACCAATATTTTTCATTATTCTTTTTTTTAATATATATAAATTTTGAATGGTGAAGTTGGAGGGAATGTTTGGTAGCTTTGGGCCCACAAAATTACTACCTGTACAATTAGGAGGTCTCTGTGGCCGGTTATCGATTTAAAAAAAAAACCCAATAGGCTGGTTATTTGAAATTTTGAAAATTTTAAATTTTCACTCACACATGGTATCAATTTATCAGAATTTTTCAGATTTTTGGGACTCATCTGGTATCAAGTTTTGGGAATGGCCAATCATCAAGTTATCATAATTTTTTTGAATTTTTTAGGTAAGAATCACCTAGTATGCATAAGACCCAAATTTTGCAAGAACCAGCTGAAAATCATTCAACTTAATCTCTAGATAGGTTATTAAGCAAAAGAATGTTTTTTTTTTGGTTAAAATTCCTTGCCAAGAAAAAACCAAGTCACCCAAATCGCTCACAACAAATGTGTAGCTGCATGATCCAATTTAGATCATGGAGTAATTCTTTGGTGTTGTTAAATCTTTTAATGCCAATATTCACGTACATCACAATGCAAAGGTAACCTAAGCTCAACCACAACTCATATTACATTTTATTTCATCACCCTTAACATGCATTTGGCACAAATGCAATCTCACAAATGCAATGTAACAAGTAGATTCAAGTTCATGGAGCATGACTTTTGTGAAAGAACAAAGTCCTAAAACACTATGCAATGTTTCAAAAAATCAAAATGAGAACATATGCTTCATCATAAATATTTTCATATCTCTAAACATAATTTTCTCTCACTAAACATATTAACTCCCTTCAATAAATGAAAATCCGACCATAGAACTTTGCAAACCCCCAATTTCTTGTTAATTGGAATTATGAACAAGAATCTCTAAAGATTAAATGCATTCAAGAACAAAATTTCAAACTAAAACTAGAGCTAGATTATGGTTTTGGGGAGTCATTTGTTGATTGCAAGCACAAACAAAACCTTAAACTAGGGCTCTAGGTTCAACTTGCCACACTTGAGGATTTTGCAAATTTTTGGCCCAAAAAATAGTCACCTCAAAATTTAATTAACAAAAATACCAAAGGAACAAGATGTGTTATACACAATGGCCTTGCCATTAATTTAATATCAACAATTGCTATTGCATGATAAATTGGTTATAACTAGGGGAAAATTTTTAAAATAAATCTATTTTAATGTACATCATCCTATTGTTGTAATAGAAAATTTGTCATGATTTTTTTTTCATTTTTAACATCATATTAGTCATGAGGAACCCAAAGGATCTCACATTAAATGGTGACATATTCTAGGAACCCATCTAAACATTAAAAAAGTTGTGACCAAAGCAAAACCAATAAGAAAATGTTGCAACATGATTTTTAATTTTCTGCAAATCTAGTGATTTTTTTCTCAAAGAAGAAATCAAATATTCTCTTTTCAATTTTTTTTTCACATTTGTGCAAATTTTCAAACAAAATAAAAAGATTTCTTATCACATGCATATTTGAATTTTTTCAATCACATCATCACATTTTGAAAGAATTACATGAATTTTTGTGTATGATGAATGTCATAACCATTTTTTAAGAAAGTAGTTTCATATTTAGTTTTGTGAGTTATGGATTGGTGACGAAGTCATTTGGGACTAGGTGCACATTTGAGGAAGTGGCAAAGAAAACAAAATGTCAAAAGATGAATGTGAATCTTTTTTCAACTAAATTAAGATGAATCATCTCACCTAGTTTCTAGATGTCAAAATCCCTTGAAGCTACTATATTATATAATGATTTTGAACACGATACCCCTACCTTACAAGGCTTGGCCACAAAGGGACACAAATGCACTTTGAAAATTGAAACAAAAGGTGGGTTTTGGGTTTTGGGAGTTTGTTGTTGATTGTAAACACAAACATAACCCTAATTGAGATAGTGGGACAATTTGACACACCCAAGGAATTGTAACATTATACTATAGGAAACAACCATATTAAGGTCACTCACTTGACACAAGCATTGAAACACTCTAAAAAAGGCACAAAATTGCACTTTAAATACTACAACAAAAGTTATGAGTTTTGGGAACTTGTTGTTGATTATAAGCACAAATAGAACCTTACTTGGGATATTAAGAGAACTTGACACACTCAAGGATTATAAAACATTATAGTATAAAAATAATCATCTCAAGGTTACTCACTTGACACAAGAATTGAAACATTCCAAAGAAAGGAGACACATTCATTTTGAAGCATAAGCTTGTTATATTTGTGTAACTTAAAACTTCTATGATTCTACAACACTGATGTAGAAAACAATCACCTCAAGATTCAAAACAAAAGCAATAAACAATGAGCAATCAAATGTGCACATAGATGATGATGGCAACCATTGAAAATTCAATGCCTTTGAAAACATTTGTTTTGATTCATTGAAAAAGATTATTGTTGAAAGCTAAAAGAGAGCAAGTGTTGAAAGTCAAAAGGGAGTGTTCAAATTCACTTGCATGAAATTGATTTAAGTTTTAGGTGTTGGGATACCTAAATGGATGAAACAATTTAAATGAAAATATGGATAACCGACCTTATTATAATTTAGTTGTCCCACCTAAGATGTAGATAAGTTATAAATGGACACATGTCATAAAAAGAAGGGTTGCCATTTTAGTTGCACATTTAGTTGTATCTACAACTTTTTAATAGGAATACAAATAAATGAAAATGTATAATGATGTTTTATATACATGTCAAGTATGGTATGCTGCATGCAATTGCATGTCTACTGCAACTTGTTCTACACAATTGAAGCAAAATTTAACTACATGTGTCACATGCAATTGAAAATCATAGTTGCAAAATCTAAATTTGCTTGTCATGATATTATTTTTTGTGAAAATAATACCTTGTTAGTGTGGTATTTTTGGATATTATAAATTGTAATATTAGGCCATGTAGGTTTTTGCTGAAATATTAATAATATTTGGATCCAACAAGTAGGTTATCTCATACCCAATACTAAACTTGGGTTGACTATCAATAATCGGCCAATGCTAATTTATTCTTTGGTCCAATTTAGGTTTGCACTAGTGTTGTGCGGGTATGTTCTTTTAATATATCATTGGGTATATATATATATTTACCCATTGGGTTAACGTATATTAACATTCAAAAAAATTCATCGAGTTAGGTTTTGGATATAGGAATATTGGTAGATGGGTAGGGTCTAGGTGCTCTCATATCATATATTTCTTTTTGGGGCAATTTTTTAATATTTAATTAGTTTTTAAAAAAGAAAATTCTTCACATTTTGGAATTTTAAAACAATTTTCAAAGGCCAAATCTGGCATGGCGACAGTGTGAGACACCCCTTGTTTTCTTAATAACTGGCCAACACTGGTGTATACCCTGGCTACAGAGTCTGATGTCAGAAGAATCCTATTCCCCCAGAAAATAAGTAAAATGTAGGAATGAAAAAGCAAAGGAATTCGAAGAGTCAAGAAAACAAACTCAAAAGCATCTAATTACTACAAGAATCCAAGGACCATGCTCTCACCAGATTTGAGTTAGATTTGCTCATCTCATTTCATACTGAACCAGCTTCCAAGTTTGACAAATGATGATCCAAATCCTATCAAATCTTAAGAAAATTATCAAGTTTGTACAAACATCTGCATAGTTCTAAGACTGAACAGACAGTAACAAAAATAAACCCAGACTCAGCATCTGCTTTGCCAAGGGTGGTGTGGGAACCATGGAGTACAATTATGCAGAGGTGACAAATGTTCACCATATTCAAGGGTGGTAATCAAGACCAGAACCATATTGCCATGCTTCTAAACGACGTCTCCATCCATACTGCTTCTTCTCTGGTAAACTCTTTACCCATGATCTGCAATTTCACAAGTATGAATGTATGCTTCTTCAGTACACATTTTCAGTGCAACTTTAAATAGAATCAATAAATGATGATTTGTCTGTGCATCAAAGTCATGTGGAATTAGAAAAGTCACAAAAATACAGAGCACATATACTGAAAGGTGATATGGTAATTTTGTGACGTACGAAAGAAATCGAGCAGCAGCTAACCAAAGTATGGTGTATGTTGCCAGTGCTATAAAGTGGCGTAGCCAGTCAAACAGTGGAAAAATGCCCACCTAAAATCATAGTAGAAAACATTAGCACAGGGAGAAAAACTTACCCTGCTCAGAATAAAACCTATGCTACCACTTCACTGTTTAATACCATTTGTTTCTTTGCATGTGATGAAAAATGATCAAAAAAATGTGAAATGGGTTTTGAAGGAAACCAGATTCAGAGCACAACCCAATTCCCACATTTCCCAACATCTGAAATCTAACCTGTCGCAATATCTGCGGTATGAAAAGTGGTTTCGTCAGCATAATGGTAGTCAACAACTGTACTTGTGGTCCAAACTGGACAACATCCTGTTTACATGAACAGTTTGAGCATCATCAGTTATCCAATTGTGATAGTCATTTAACATGTGGAAAATGACTATCAAGCAGCTGTTTAGACTGAGTACTTGTAAAAGAAGCGATAAAAAATCTACCTGAAGAAAGGGCCTTAAAACTGGATCTCCAAGCCTCTGTACACACCCCAAAAAAGGTTTCTTAGGATCAAATTTTTTTTGGAGTGACAGCTTCATTCCTAATACTAGCAGTGATTCCTCCTGTAGTGGATGCTGGCTAAGTAAAGTACTAACTCTAGCAGGTATTGTTGCTCTGTAAAACAAGCCAACAACGAGCTATGGGTCTGCAGTGCGGATGGTGAGGAACAAGCTTAAATTCACCTGCATACACTGAAAGTTGACTGAGAGGAGTGTATTGATGAAATGGGGAGATGACTTTATATCAAGTCGTACAGACATAGCTCTCTGGTACATCCAAACAGCACTCAAATTTGGCTGCACAAACAGAACAACAAAACACCTGGATCATTCTCCCACCCATACCAGTTCATGGTTTACTAGCTTGCTGATGAAACTTTGTATCTGTTTTTATTATCTGCCCAGAACAGCTTGTCACTCTCTGAAATTGAAGGCTTCTTCTCATATTTCCTTCTCTCAATGGAGTCATCAGTTCTTGGGCTCAATTCAATATGCCATTTCAAGCATGGGTTGATCCAAGCAAACCCACCAAATAAGGGTTAAGAAGAGCTAAACTCCTTCTGTCCAGCATATCTGCCTCCAATGCCTCTGCAACTCCTGCAAGCACTCTCACTATGTCAGTAACAATTATGACTTAGAACACTGGGACCTACCACTGTAACCACAAGTCATGAAGAAGAGAAAGGGGTTTTAAATGGATCGGATGACCATTGGAGAGGCGGCTTAGGTGCCGTATGATAGCTCCAAATCCACCGAAAGAAATTGGGGACTGAATGCCACTAGCATCACCCACCTGCAGCCACCATCCTTGATTTACTGAGATCATGACACCATGCTTACTGATTATGCCAAGACCAAAAAATCATTACCAATTAATGTTAAATTGTGCTGCACAATTGAGAAAGTAAAGCACCTGCAAAACTCGATCAAATGCAGCAGGCAATGGGCTGCATAAAACAAAACCAGGAATCATCACAACGTTGAAGAACTGATAGTTGTCACTGCTGGAGTCATTCTCATTATTTCTCCACATTTAGGATGCTCTTGTGCACCAGCTTAAATCAATAAACACATGAGCTCCAAATCATGAGAATCCACTTGGTTCAGCATCCAGAAAGAGCAAAACCAGACCTGGATCGGTAGGTTGGGAAACACCCAAACAGCACCCGCAATACCTTCAAGTCTTCCAACTCGATTCCCTGGTGAACAAAGTCATGCCTATCAGGATCAACAGAACTGTGCAATCTGTGCATCAGAATACAATTCCTGGAATATGCCTCGACACACATGATGGAGCAAGAAGATAAATCTGAATACCCATACAGCCCCCTTCAACTGTATGAACTTTTCTGGGAATAACATTGAACCTGCTTCACAAGGAGTGAGGTGACAAAGAAAAATACTAAAACAGCTGCCATCTGCTGAAAATTTTGATGACCCTGAAGGTTACCTGAATATTGCCTAAGAATGAGAGCAAGCACACCTGATACAAAGGCATAAGATTCCAGTAGTCCTCAAGCATTTGTTCAAGGGATGGTCGACTTGGTGTTGCATCCAAATATGTAAACATGTATGTTGTTCGATCTCTGGGTCCTGAGCCTGCTGGGAATGCCTGCATCATCAACTCATAACAATTCTTCTTAACCACATGTCCAAACTTTATCTACCATGGGAATTGTGACCTTTCCAATCCATTCACTCCACCAGTTATGACCTAAAAAGTTTCAATGGATTTCTTCTGATCAGGCAACAGTCCAATTGTCTAACATGGTATACTAGGATGCCATGAAGATCAACAACAGTTTACCTCAATTTCTAATGATATTGCAATGGCAATCATGGAAGAAAAGAATACCTCCCAGAAGTATTGTGTTTTAGATGCACCAACTTTGGTAACAGGTGTGTGGGTGTAGATCAGGTCACTTGCAGTATTATTCACAAAGCCACGAGCACAAGTGCCTACAACCAAGCATACTCCATCAGGACGCTCTCCCCACCGAATCTGCTTCCCATCCGTCCCCCACCCTGCAGCATTCAAATTTCAAGTCCCAACCACATTTTGACTTGTGATGCAGTCTCACAATAGGCATGGACCATATTTCAATTGTAGCCCAGAATTAAGATTATGGAAGTCCTGTCAAAACAAGGAGAAAGAAGCAGCAAGAATTCATGGAAGGTTGTTGACAATAACCTGGCGCACTATGGGAGATGCATTCCCCATCACGTCAACAACAAGTTGAGACACCAGGGATGTTCCATCATCTAATGATACCACCTGCATTGAATTGAGTCTGTTCATCATGTCACATGGGGACAAGGAAATTCCAGAAAACTCACTGAAGGACCAGTAGAAAAAGAAAACATCGTTGATTGATTCTCATTTGGTCAATTCTCTCTACACACAACAGCAGACTGGCAAAAGCTGCAAATTATGAGCAGCACTGAAGCAGATTTCTTACTGCTCCGTTGTCAAAGACATCCACTTTAGAGAGGCCTCTGTATTCAAACAGCACACCTCCAGCCTTCAAAAACCGGCTCTTGCTAATGTTGATGAGCTTTGCAGGTCTGCAATGCAATTTGTCAACACAGACCCAGTTAGAGATAGCTGCTCCCTGATGATTCAGAAGAAATTGCCACTGGTCACAATGGCATTGAAGAATCATCAGACTGATGAGCTAATTTTGAATATAATCCCAACATTGTGCAGCTTTGGTTTGACTAGGTGCACAGATGAGAAGCATGCTATAACACTGCATGGAAAAGAAAGTTGTCCACATGTGGAAAAGATTCTTCAGCATGCCTAGCAGAGTAGTATACAGAGGTTAGCAGAAGGACTCACGAAACCCCAAGGTTTAAGATGTCTGTCACCCAGATTTCTGTACCTCCTTCGAATGCAACTCGACTCTGCACCAAGATTTGACGGGGTGCCAAAAAAAGAAACCACAAACCCAAAAAAAACTGAGAAGCTGTAGATTGCCTGAAAATCCAGGCTATGTCAATTGCCATAAACCAGCACACTAACTTGGAAATTGGCAACTGCATTAGTTGAGAAACTGTGAGAGACTGACATCCATTTCAATGGACCTGTACATTGATGTCAGGTGAACCTGTACTTCCCAAACATCACTAAAGCCAACAAATGTCAATTCTTGATGGTTACAGAACACATGCAAAGCAACAGAATTGAGGAAACAGAAGAGAATTACAGGATTGAACTCAATTGAGATCACTTGGTCAACTTCATCCTGTGTTATGACACCTGCCTTGACCAGCTCCTGCAGTTCCTTCCTTGAAACATTCCAATCTTGCTCCCGCTGACAATATCCAGAAAACACCAGGCAGGTCCCCTAATTTCAATCTCCATGGATATTAACCCTTACCCTTATCCTTATAAGGAGGACAATGACACTTTGCAACAAATGATTGCTGCTGACAATACAAAATTCTTGGCTGGGTCTGTGTGAGGCAGGAGCAATTGCATATATTAACTATGACTTGCCGAAGAAGACACACATGACCGAATGAATGAGAGAAACTGCATGCATGCATACCCCTCGAAGTGGTCCCTTCTCAATAAGAGCCACCTTGAATCCTCGAAGTGCAAGAGTTGTGGCAAGAAAAACACCCAACGTGCCTCCACATACCACCATATCAAACACTGGTTCTTCAAGGGTGGTAGTCTTTGCTGCATTCAGCCATGAGCCTTGATGCTGATGTACTACCTCTGGTGCTGGCCCTGTCACTATTGCAAGAAAGAAAAAAGGGGAGGAGAAATTGAAGCTCTGATTTTCCACAACTCTAGTGTAATGACACATTTCTTTTTCTCCCTCATGATATGCATCTGGGGTTTTGTGCACATGCAGCATTCAAGGTTTCTTGAACACAAACACCTGAGCAAATGCTTCAGAAACAGGGAGGGGGTCATATGTAGCAGGCTTACCAGGCTTCATGGATCGCATCCGAAGCCATTGCTCGTCCATACGCTTGAGGGCTTGATATGACGATGATCCTCCAGCACCACCTGCCTCGTTTTCGCTGGATATGCCCTCCATAATTCCCTGTACCAACAACAGACAAGAATCTGAACACCACTGTAGTAGTTGTTGAGACCACAAGCGAGCAAGGTGGTGTGCAACAAACAACATTCTTGGCTCCAAGAGTGAAGTCTACCCAAAAGTCTCTTGTCCCGGAGCTCTTCGATCAATTTGCGAATTTGCAAAACAAAATGAGAAACAATAGACCCCCGCTCAAATCAACACAGTGGCTCTCGTGCTCACCTGGGTTCGCGTCTTGGGACTGGTCGGCCTGTGAGGACTCGTGGTCCTGGGCATGGCAACCGGAGGCGGCGCAGAACAGCGCACTTGGATTCCAAATCGTCGAGCGCCCCGACAAGAAGAAGCAGAAGAAGAAGAAGAAGAAGGAGACCACCCCCCAACCAAAGATGACGAACCTCCGAAATCAACACACGACGCACTGCCGGAAATCATATCCCGCAGCAACTTGGGATTGATAGTTCCCAAGCAACAAGCTCGACTCCTCTGCACGCATAAACGATCACAGCAGAACTGATGACTCATTGAGAGCTGCAACAAACTATTGGACGAGAAACTTGCCCCAACATTACGGACCACCGATGTCATGATCTCCCCCCCCCCACACACACACACACACACACACACACAAACGGATAAAAAGCCCGACACCGCTCCAATGGAGCTCCAAAGCAGATACACACACACAGAATCCAAAGGAGCTACAAACCCACATGCAAATAAATAGGTACCCAAAACGGTCCGTATTCAGGCAGAAGTTGCAAACCAAAACAAGGGTAACTGTAATCAACTGGTGGAGAAAAATGTGATGAACAACAGAAGGAATTGCATTGTTGTTGTTGTTGTTGTTGCAAGGGAAAAGCACAGACAGACGGAGGAGGAGGAGTGTTGTGTGTGTTGAGGTGTTGCGGGAGCAGGGATGCAAGCAAATGCAGAGGCAAATGGCGCAGACATGTGGCGGGGAAAAGCGTGACTAGTGGACGTGGAGAGACGTCTAGTGCACACACACATCATTCTTTTACACTTATGCGCTTCTTTTACACTTCGGCAATTTTTCCACCTTCAAAAGTCATGATTTCGAATTTTTCATGGGAAAAAAGAAAAATGGCCCAAATTCGCCAGATTTAGAAAGAAAAATAAATAAATAATAATAAAATAAATAAATAAATAATATATTCAAAAGTCATCAGATTTTTATGATAAGTTCTAGTATGTAGCCAAGAACATAATAGAAGGATTCTGTTTTTTTTTTGGTTGGTTTTCTTTTCTACTTTCATATCTATTATGTAGCCAAATTTGGCTAAATTATTTTCTAGATGATCGCCACTTTCACTGCATCACAAAATCCTTAAAAGAAACCCCTGTTTAGCCTTGATTTGCCACTTTATGTATGGTCTTGGACCCACATCTAAAGTGGTTTGTGAATATTTATCTACCTAATAGATTTTTTTTAATAAAAATTATATGTTTAGTAGTAAATAGAATATAATATTTTATTTAACAATCACCATTGTACACATTAGCTTGTGTGCTTGTAAGCTTCTTTCAAATTTTCAACATGGTATTTTTCAAAATAATTGGCAATTCCAAAAGATAATTAATTAGTGCCTAACCAGGCTAGGGGCTATGGTATTATACATGTATACATACAAGCCTTTTAACTCTAGCATTGTATACCTTCATTTTATGTTGGAGTTGAAGTCCTTCACTTTTAATTCAACTATGTGGAACTTCTTGCTTCATTTTTTGTCTTTGAAATTTGTAGCTCCAAGATGAAGAGGAGGAGAGGGTACCTTGGATGGTCCTTATATCTCTCATTGGGCATATGTGCAAGGTGCTTTTCAAAAGTATGTACAAGAATTATGGTTGTGGTTAACTAACTCATGAAGGTATTTTTGGTGAAATTTTCATATATATTTTTTTTGTTTCTTATATTTTTAAAAGGCCTAAAGTCTCTATGTGGTTGCATGGATACAATGCCAATGGGTGGATCTCAACCTACTTATGTATTTATATCATTACAAAAATCAATGTCTTGGATGGAATGATGGAATCGTGATGATCCACTTGATGGACAAGAAGGTTAAACTTTAGTCCTTGTCACACCTAAAGCTCCAATTTTAAATGCAAATAACTTCAAACATGTGTTTCTTAATATCATTCACATATTGTTAAAACCTAATATGGAAATTATTTAATGTAAAAATGACTACTAAATTTTAGGCAAAATGTTGCAATCCCACTTTTAGATCTCAAAAAGACCCCACATGCATTGACCTTGTGTTTTACACTCCAAATAGAAAATTCTTAGGCATCTACGAAAACCCATTTTTAGAACATTTTAAGGAACATTTTATAAGAAAAGATGATGATTCTAACACTAAAGGTGAGAAAACCAAGTTCAAATCTAATGTTGGACATGATGATAGACAAATTAGAAGAAAATTTGAAAATGTGTGGAAAGTGGAATGGCTATCATCAAATTATGGAAGAAAATGTGTTTATGTGACTACCGAAATAAGTATCATAATTCATAAAACAAAAGTGAAGATCACAAGATAGTTTTTGTTTGCAAGCTTGTTGTGATGTCTAACATCTTTCTATAAAAAGACACGTTGACCTCATGATTGATAAGGAGCAAAGAATTTTTTTAAAATAATGAAATTGTCATACTTTGATTTTTCAAATAATCACCATATGCAAAGTTTTGTTGAGCAATGTCACATGCACAAGTTGTTGGGCACACTAAACATACCAATCATTGATGAATATTTTTCATATACAAATCTACAACTATGGAATTCTTACTAATGATGTCCTTACACTTGGAAAACTAGGTACCTTTTTATTGAAGCTCAAGTTTTTCCATTTTTTCTTTATTAGTTGATGAGTCTATATATTTGGACACTCAAACACTATTTTGAACATATGTGTCCTATAAATAGTGGGTTGAGGACCTCTTTTCTTTGTGCAAATGTTATGTAAAGATTAATTTTTTTATAACTTCAAAAAAATTTAAATCATTTTTCTAATGTCCTTGTTGAGCTGAACAAGTTGAACATGTGATTTCAATATGTGGTCATCATTACAATTATATTTATAGCTTAGATATCACCATCATCACTTTTAAGAGGTGTTATTTAGGTTTTTTTTATAAAAAAAACAACAAATATTGGTTGAAATTTGTTCAAAAGGTTGTACCAACATGATTGACAACATTTATTGATGCAGATGGTATTTCATGTAATTGTGTTAAATTCATTTTGATTTTGCTCCTAGATGTCAAACTAGTGGATATTTTTTTTTAAATTATCAAATAATTGAGAAAACATATACTCAAATACTTATGGACAACAATATATGAACAATATATCATAAATTATCTCATATCTCCAATTTTAATGGATACTCATTCATTTAGTGTTTATCCAAAGGATGATAAAAAAAGAAGGAAAATCGTGAAGATTGGCTTGATAGATTTTTCATCAACACTTTCAATTCTAATGAAAAAGAAGTTGATAAGGCAATATGTGAATTTTTTGAATTTGTGGATGCTTTATGGAAATATCTTCAATGGAAATCCATTTTAAATGTTTGGACATTTTGTTTCACATCAAATGAATTTTTTGCTAGTTGATTTACATTAGTTAGCCTCAAGCAATAGGTGTTTTTCTTCCAACTAACAACAACTAAATTTGTGAATGTGGATTTTCAAAGTATAATGGGGTGCAAGGTGATGATTGTAAAAGTTGGTTAAAGCTCAAGACTTTCAATGAATTGATGTGGGTATCACCATGTGAAAAATACATGGAAGCCATGGATTCACCTAGCATTTTTGACAGTTAATGGTTGAAAGGCACAAAGGGTTGCCCATGTACTTAAGTTGTTGATATGATATGAAAAGTAGTTTAATTTAATTTGTTTTTGGTAAACACATGAAGCTCCCAAAATGAAATGCCTTTTAATTAACATGCCAATATAGGTCTATTCAAAATCAAAAGTTACTTGTCATTTGGCAAACTATTCAAATAAATATGAAAATAACAATTCCATTATTAGACATATTGGCTATTAGTTCCTTAAAATGTTACTTGATATTATAATAAAATTTGGAAAAGTACACTAAGATGTGGGGGTTGTAACTTGGAAGTCATTTCATGCAAAACCCAATATAATGAAATATAGTTACATTTCATTGGAAGCATATCCTACCACAAGAGTAGTTAATCCCCCTCAATGGTTTTCTCGTTTAACTCAATTTGATCATCAAGGTTTAACTCAAAGAGTGCGTGCATTAACATTCTAATGATAATACAAGGTGGACCTTGAATGTAAGTTGCACAAAGATATATTGCAAATACTTGCATTTGGGTTACATTACAAAATTATCAACCACCATCTAAATAGGGTTTTTAAAAAGGGTGAGGAGCATGCAATACCTTCATGTTGTTGGAAACTTTAATCATAAAGAGCAAGTTGTATCAAGGGATTATAATGTTTTCATGTAATATTAAAAACTTAAATTGGCAATGGGAAGATGTTTAAAACAATAGAATATTTTCATTATTAAGTCATTTTCATGTGATTTTAAAAAAAAATTGTAATGTTTTTAATATGATTATTATTAATAATATTTTTTCTTTTTCTTTTTATTAAATTCAATACACTTCGTTTAAATATAAAAATGGAATTTTCCATGCATGTGTTGCATGTTCAACCTAAAACAAATAATGCATATTTCGTGACCCACATGCACATATTATAGGTTTGGTTGTGAAGCTTCGTCATGAAGCTCATCTAATGATGTAGTAGAAATAGAAACTTACAAATTTTTAAATAAAATAATAATCAATCCATCAACAAAAATTGAACGAAAATAATAAAAGGAAAGAGGAAAGGAGACGAGGAAGGAGACGAGAGAGGGGGAAAGGAAAAGAGACGAGAGAAAATGGGAAGGAAAAGAAAAAAAGGGAGGAGGAAGGAAGAAAATAATTTGACTTGACACATTCACTTGGAGTTGCAAAATGTTTTTTTTCCTTCTCTCCTCCATGAGTTTCAACAAAGTTCTTCCACCACAATGTCTTCCTTAAGCTTGAAGCTCCACAATGATTCACAAAAGATAAAGAGGCAAATGATGGTGGTGGCAATTAGAAAGAAAGAAAAGGGGAAGGAGGGAAGTGGGTAAGAAGGGGAGGGTTTAGGAACTAATTTGGCTAAGGTGATGTGAGGTTATGATTACAATTCATCCAAGAACAACTAGAACAACATTGTCCTCAACTAGTGCATTAATGGGTGGTGATTCATATGTGTCCATATTGGGTGCACATAGATTTTAAAAAAAATATGACTGTAAACTCTCCAAGGAATTATGTGAAAATGGGGGAAAAAAAGGTATCAATGATGCTTGGAAACCTTTAGAAACATCTACAAGAGCAATATTGGATATGTGCAAGATTATGATAGGGAGCAAAAAGGCCAAAATTGACGACCACCCAAACCAACAAATATCAAATTTGCAATGGGAGCAAGGAAATTTGAGCATGCCTAGGGGATGTGTTCAAAAGATTTCATGACAAGCATTGCATGAAACAAACACAAATTTGGAATTCTAATGAAGTTCAAACACTTCCCCCAATCCACACCAACATTTTTTATATTGGTGAAATCTTGCCAAAAAATGAAAATAAAATAAAAAATTCATAAATGATGTGATTGTGGGTGCATATGAGCTCAAACGAGCCAAAATTGATGTCAAAATCTCAACTTGTTTTGCAAATTTTGTTACATTTGTTTATGTGGTGCCATTTTAATGACATGTGAATCATGGAAAATTGTTATTATCAAATAATATGGATATTGAAAAATCTAAAATGAATCAAACAAAATTCCAATATCAAAATTTGGTTTGAAAAAAGGTTGTTTAATAGCTTCATTCAATAACACTACTTTCATAAAAAGCCCCTTAACTTTCATAACATAATTTATTTCATACTCAATTTTTTATAAGTAATAAGGTACTATTAAACACATCTAAAAAACACTCAACTTTCATATTTTTTTGTTTTTTGTTTTTCAAAAATTAAGGTTAAAAAAAAATTCATAAGTCTTTTGTGACATGTAAATGTGATACAATGTATATGTTACTTAAAGAAAAATTGTACCTTATAATATAAAAAATTAAATTTGAAAATGTTAACATGGTTTGGTATGATTTGAAATTATGACAAATTTTCAGAACAAAACACAAAATTTGTGCACTTTCAAAAATTCGCATTTCTTCAAATTTGATTATAAAAAAAATCTAACATATTGGGGCAACTATAAATATAATATATAAAAAATTTCAAAACATTTCATTTGAAAATTCCTCTTTAGGAAAACATGTTTTGTGGGGAAAAAAACCCCAAAAAAGACAATAGTTCTAAATGCAAAGTAAACACATTGGCTCATTATATGTTGTTTGGACCCTTTTGGAAGGTTTTAATCACCCAAAGTGAGACATACAAAAGAAGAAAAGGTCAAAATCATCAATTTTTATATTTGGTTTGTAGTTTGTAACCATAAAATTTTAAAAAGACGATTAAAATTTTTGCACTTCCCTTTTTTTTAACATCTTTCTATAGTTGATCACCATTTAGGCTACATAAAAAAAAATCCTTAAAAAACACTAATGCACACAACCCCTTTAATCATGGCATCAAATGGCTAAATATCTAAGTTTGGGGGTGGGGACTTGTTAAGAGTAAATTAAAGTTGAAGTTAATTCCAAATTTAAAATTAAATTTTTAAAAAAAAAAACCTTGTTTCCTTGAATTTGGGGACACTTACATATAAAAAAGTAACATAGTATGCAATGGAGTAAATGGCTGCAATAATAGAATGTTGGGGATGGGGTGCGGTTA
>Ga0116231_10005656_pt1 | contig 24474 bp, 16 predicted proteins | sample S1TSphgellanicum_2_FD_89695 | JGI IMG/M metagenome (GOLD analysis project Ga0116231, IMG submission 89695) | Host-associated microbial communities from peat moss isolated from Minnesota, USA - S1T2_Fd - Sphagnum magellanicum MG | ecosystem: Host-associated > Plants > Peat moss > Unclassified...
AAAAAAAAAAAAAAAAAAAAAAAAAAAAAAAAAAAAGGACAAAAAAAAAAAAAAAAAAAAAAGAGGGAAATGAAAAAGTGAAAAGAAAATTATCTCCCCTTTCCACCCAAAAAAAAAAAGAAGAAAAAAGAGATTGAAGAGTGAAAAAGAAATTGTTCTCTTATTACAAAGGAAAATGGAGGTTGGAAGGAGAAAAATAAAATGAAACATTCACTCATTCCAAAGGAGAAGGAGATCATAGAAGGAATAACAAGTTCACCCATTACAAAGAACATGGAGGTTGGAGGAAAATGCAAAAAAAGCCATTCATCCATTTGAAAGGAAAATGTTGGATGAAATAAACAAGTGTTCACTCATTGCAAAGGAGAAAGAAAAAGTTGGAAGGAAAATAATTAATTGTTTACCATCTCTTTTTTTTTCTCTCTCTCTCACACAAAGTTGACAACCATCTCAATAAGTTTGTAAAGGGAAAAGGGTAAGTTAGTGGGTAGGTTTGTAAAGGGATATATTAAACCTATGGTTAGGTATGAAATCCTCACACATATAGACAAAGGTTTTTTTTTGAACTATAGAAGTTGTTATTAGTAAAAAAATTTAGTTTCATTAGTTTGAAAAATGGTTTTGTGCATTCAATTGGTTTTAGAAACAAATTGCTCATGTTAATTTCATTTCCAATTCAGGTTTTTCATCCATCATAGAAATTAATTTAAAGTTTATTTCTATTTACATTGTACAAGAATGTAATAATTTTTTAGTACTTGAATTACAATTGAACAATTTTTTTGTTTATTAATTTTTGTTCCCCAATCACAACGTAACTAATTTAAAACATACTTACCTTAAGTTTAAGCAAATGTTCATGGGCAAATTTTTTAATTTTGCAAATTGAACTTTGAAATTACAAATTATTTATTTGTTTTGTTTAGAACATTGAAACACACTTGATCGGCTTGTCATGTTGTTTGTATGTTTCATTTACATGTGGACTCTTATTTAACCTTATTGTGCATTTCTTTAAGGGTGGCATATCTTTTGGTCTTCCAAATCTTTTGTCCATTGTACCAAAACCAATGTAATGTTGCCTAACCTTCCAACAAAGTTGACTTCTACTATAGTTAAGTAGGTTGGCAATAACCACTTCATTTGGAAACCAAGAAACATTAACTTCATCAACCAAGTGCAATTGAGTAGCTCTTCACCCTTTGTAAAATCACTCCTTCCATTTTAAAAGAAGCAATATAACTTCATTAACTAAGCATGATTGAGTAGTGCTTCATTGTTTGTAAAATCACTCCTTCCACTTTAAAGACAATCATTTTCTTACTTGACATAGCCACAAGGTTGAGCAACACACTTGCCCAAATCCCACAAAATACCAACATGGTTAGTACCGATTGAAAATGAACTAGTGGCCCCTTTAAACAAAGACATGCTCAACAATTTAACACCTCAAATTGTGCATGTCATATACAGTGATTAGCATGAGTGTTGATACCTAGAACTTGTGCATGGAAAGCAGGTCTTAACAAGGATAGGCATTTAACGCTCTAAGTCTAAGGCCACCACCGACTTGTGACAATTTCTACTAATACTTCAATGCAAAGCTTTTTCTATGTAGTGAGATTCAAAATGTGTTACACTAAAACAAGACTCAGATTCCCTTAGAACTACAAGGAATGGTTTCAATCTCCAATTGTGTTGTTAGGGTTTGTTACTAGAGTTCAACCAACATATTTACAAAGTTTACTAAAAGTTGGTCAATATTGGCAATATGACAACAAACCCAAAAGGAGTGAACTCTTCTTCTTCAAAGAGTTCCTCATCTTCTTGAGCGGTGGCTTAACTATAAAAAAAAAGATGGCAAAAGCCAACCCTTCTTTATGAGCTCATCATGCAAACACAAAACAAAAAATTTCATTTTTTATGCTAAAAGCTCTTGAAAATAAAGTACAAGCCTAGTGCAATATGTAATGATATCACAAGGCTAAGTAGTGAAAAACATATGGGGTCAACTCTGCAACCGCCCAACCAACTCCAGCATACTGCACTAACCGTATGCCTGTGTCCACATCCATGGAAGCTTTGTCATCGAGAATAACACTCATATGCACTTGCTTATGGTCAACATCCATCTTCTTACTTGAACCAGTGGAACATTGTGCATACGTTGTACTAATACGAATTGGTACATAATGGGAGGAACGAATTGGAAACCCAACAAAGTTACAAACCACAGGGAGCACACGAATTGCTAGAGCTTTGCTCACCACCTTGACTATCAGCACGATGGGTAAGCCAATTGCAAGACGGCGTGACAAGTCGATGATTCCACCCCATGTGCTCAATGGTATGATAGGAATCACGTCAGTGTGGAATTCCAAATATGTTCGATTTATGGCACTTACCTGCATGAGCACCCAAAAAAAGACATGAGCAAAAACAAAAAGAAATGAAATAAAAATGAGCTTGAATTGTGAGAATAAAATGGGCAATAGTGACCAAGCTCATCTAAACCAGAAAGGAAGAAGCAGAGCTGAGGATAGAAAAAGCTCTAATTGTTTGTATGTATGTACCATTGCCACTTTCAAGTTGTTTGATTTAAGCTAAAATGTGGCACCACTACTAGTCATGTACTAATATGCTTAAAACCCAGCAGAACAAAATCATTGAGTTTAAGAAGTTTACGATGCCAAACACAACACCATTGAAGGCTGTGTGGAACTCAAAACTTGGGGTGCGCAGCTCAGGAGTCGGATATGCAAACAGCAGAAGAATTGCAATGGTTGCCCAAAACCAAAGAACTGGCCATGAAAAACAATTCCAAGCAACCCATTTGATCATTGACATCACATTGAACTGTAATCTTACAAGAATCTGCTAGCAAACCAAGCCTTGCACAAAACAGAACATCTTTCCACAGTATGATTGCAAAAGTACATTTAGATTACAAAGTTAACCCACCATTTTCACCAGTGGTGATGAAAGCATCCACATAGTCATCAACCATACACCAACCCAATAGCAATAGGGCACCAAGAGCTAGTCCTGCAGCAACGTCAATAGGTGTATGCATCCCCAAATACAGCCTCCCTGTTGTTGCCAGCACAAAAAATGGTCAAGATTTAGATACAGCTTTTCCCCTCAACATCAACATTCAATTTTGCACTTGAACAATGTCAACTGAAAAACCACAACTGCAAATATTTGGGGTAGCTATTTTTTCCTGAAGAAACTAATGTTTTGAAGAGAAGACAAGAAACACACATTCCTGAGATCTGCAAATTGCTATCAGTTTTGACTTACCGAAAACAACAAGGAAAACAATTGCTGAAAGAAGAGCAGCAATTGCACTAATGCTTACAACACCAATTTCCTCCTTGTGTCCCATTAGATAGTGAAGCAAGTACCTGAAACTCAAGGGAAAAATTACACCTCTCAGAGCTTTTGAATTACACTCCACGGCAGCAAGTAAGACAAACCTCATGGAACCAAAACAAAGCCAGCGAGGGCACAAATCTTACAGAACTGAATACGAGAGCCAGGGGACAGTTCAAATCTCATGGAACCAGAAACCAAAAGCCAGGGGACAGCACAGAGGTCTTACCCTGAAAGACACAATGTGTTGATGCTATGTGATGATGGTAAGCCATACTCTAGAGATGACTCCTTCTCACTCTCCATTGGTACTATTCTTCTTACAGGTGGAGAGGGTGGCCGAGGTGCACAGACCAGATCCTGCAACACACAAGAAAGCATGTTGGGTCACTTGGACATTTTTGAAGTGCTCGTTTGCCGCCCATTGTAGATGCTTCTCAGAATACATGAGGCTCACCACCTATTGTGACACTGCACAGTTCTGCTGTAGTGTTAGGACTGCATGCAATCCTCAACAGTTCAATTTTTCTACTAAGCTATCAGCACAAACAAACTCAAAAATCCTCCAGGTTCCACGAAGTCTGGTAACCTCATCAGCACTATCCAGGTACAATTGAAGCAGTAAATCTCATCAAACATTGAGAGACAACAAAAGATCAGTGCTCCAGACCCAGTCATGGCAGATCAAAGAATAGGGTACCTTGACACTGTTGCCAATGTAGATGCACAATGCCATTAGCAATGTCAATTGCCGTGCAAGCTTTGTGTGTCCACTCTGTGTAACAGCCACATGAGAGACTTAAATGAGCAAGTAAATCACCTTGCAAAATCATCCTAAGCTTCTTCCACTCCGAGATCAAATTTCTGAGCAGCATTTCAAGATCATGAGCAGAGCATCTGAAACCAATGAGAAATTACAACTATGAGAGAGTACCCAGAAGAGCAGAGGAAGAAAAGCTGTGTAAAACTCCACTGAAACTGTGCTTGCTAGCGAAGCCAGAAGCACATCTAGCAACGGATGTTCCCATTTCTGCAAGTAAATCCCAGCACCACAATCCCATCCCATAATTCATATATATTACAAGAATGAGCAAAACAACAATCTGCAACTCTTTATTTTTCCTGTTGTTGTGGTACAAGCTCCAACAGAAGGAAGGTCGATCTAGGTAAACATAATCAGCTCAAGAACTAGAGCAAACAATTATAGCAGCAATTTCTGTGTCCTGTGCAGCATGCTGAAAATCAGTTATCATGATGATGTTTCTGCCTGCGCTCACATTGATAGAAAACTTGGTGAATTCTCAAATCTGTTGACAGAGAAGAAGAAGAAGAATTTCTGAACCTGAATTTGAAGGACCACAGCAATGCCCTTGTCAACATGGTGGAGCACAAAAGGTTGCAGAACAGCTCGCAGGTGCACTGTGAAGCTCCATCTCTGTGCCACAAACAACCAGCTTACAATCCCTGCAATCACCAGGAGCTGCCATGTCGGAAATGCTGGCAAACTGTCTGAAACCCAGTCTGCTCCAGCTGCTTCTGTAGTGTTGTATTTTTCCACTGTGATAGGCATCTCTGTGAAGAAGAAGAAGAAGCAGAAGCAGGAGGAGGAGAAGAGGGAGAAGAAGAAGGCAGAGGAGGAGGAGGAGGAGAAGGAGAAGAAATAGAAGCTCTTCACATAGGAGCTTGTAATCCAATGCTCTCAAATTAACTCCAGACTTGCTTCTCCGCAGTCTCAGCACCTCCACATCTTCTTCTGCTGCATCAGAGAGGAGGAGAAGAAGAATGCTACCTTGTTTGCCAGAAAGCAGGGAGCTTTGTTATTTGAGGATCTTGAGGTTGACAAAATCCTTTTTTCTGGAAAAAAAACTAGGAATCTCTCCCTAAGGCTTGAGGATCCTGGAAGACTAAGAACGACTCCAAGAGCTTGTCACCTTGGAGTGGGAGTCTTCTACTTCACCAGAAAACAAAAACAGACGCGAAGAAAACACTCGAAAACACTTGTGGCTGGCGCCTCAGACTATCACCAACGCGCATGACTCTCTCGAACTCTTTCTTCTTCTTCTTCGAGACCACCTAGAGATTCCTCGAACACTTCCCGATAAAGCTCCAAAAAACAATTAGTCGCCGCAACCAAACGCGCATAGATTGCAAACTTCTCTTGGTGCCTGAGGTCATCGGCGACAACGAAAGCTTCGGGTTCACTCCTCGAAAGACGCAAGATACCGAAAGCTCCCGCACATTCTTTTTTCCCACTGCAGAAGCCGACCGACTGAGAAACAAACCCAAAAAAACGTCGTCCTCAACCTCAGAAACGAACACGACAGACCGGGGCGCACGCACTCGAGAAACTTAGTCTTCCTTCCGAAGCCGCCGCCGCCGTTCCTCCTCCTTTATGCCTAGCAATGAAGCAGCTCCTCCTGTAGAAGAGCAACAACAGGAAACTCGAATCCCAGATGTTCTTCCTCCGCGCCACTGCTGACTGACGCAAACAGAAGAAGAGAACACAAGACTCGTGGAGTGAAAGACTAGACTTTCGTCGCTGGTGATGAGTATGACAAAATCTTCTTCTTCTTGTTCCTCTTTTTCTTCGTCTCCCTCTTCTCTCCCTTTTTCTCGTGCTAGCTGTTCTTCCTTTCCTTCCTTTTCTCTTTGTTTATCCCAATCGGAGGGATTGCATGCTGTCAGCGAGAAGAATGCTGACCGATCCTTCCCTCCATGGCGGCCGAGAAGAAGACCCCTGCGAAACAACGACGACGAAAAAGTAGTGAGAAATGCGACAGGCTGTTGTCTGCTGTCTTTTTCTGGATGCGCTCGTCTGGCAACTGTTGTGTTGTTGCAGGAACAACTTCCCACATCCGTGATCTCGGGTCCCGCCACCAGCTTGCAGGTCCCACAGAAGAAAGAACGAAAGAGGTGCTTGGCTTAAGACTGCAGATCTCTCGCTCACTCGCTCGCTCGTTTTGTGGCGCTTTATCCGTCTTCTTCGCCTTCATCAGCATCATCTTCTTCTTCGTCTTCATCAGCACCGTCTTCTTCTTCTTCATCAGCATCGTCTTCTTCTTCGCTTCGAAATTTCCAGATCTCTAGAATTTCCTGTTTCTCACTAAATCTACCTGCACAAATCTGTTTCTGTCTTTTCTTCTCTCCACGTTTCTCTGCTTGGATCTTGGGAGAAAACCTGGCGGATCTGTTTGCATCTGTGTTCGTCTCTTCGCATGTTCTGCTTTTGGGGGAGGGGGAAGAAGTATTTAGAGAAATCTTGCAAACCTGTTGTTTTCACCTATCACATCCGTCTCTGCACATGTTCGGCTCGGATCTTTGCAGCATCCTTTGCAAATCTGTTTCCGTCTTCTTCACACCTTCTGCTTGATTTGTTTTTCTTGGAGATCCTTGCAAATCTGTTATTTCCATCGTTTGTTCGTTCACATGTTATGCTCCAATCTTTGCAGCATCCTTTGCAAATCTGTTTCCATCCTCTTCACCTGTCTTCCTTGGGTTTCTAAACCCTAAATCCTTGCCAATCTGTTTTTCATCTTTTGGTTCCTTCAGATGTTATGCTCCAATCTTTGCAAATCTGTTTCCATCCTCTTCACCTGTCCTGCTTGGGTTTCTGGAAAGATTCTTGCCAATCTGTTTCCATCTCCACTTGGGTTTGCTTGAATCTTCGGTGAAAACTTACAAAACTGCTTCCAGGATTTTCAGAGAAAAAATTTGCAAATCTGTTTCAATCTTTCGTATCTTCACGTGTTTTTTTTCTGCTTGGATCTTTGAGGAACCAATCTAACAACACACAAAAGGAAGAAAGAAAGAAAGAAAGAAAGAAGAGAGGGAGAGACCTCTTTTGTGTTTAGAAAGTTTTGATTCCTGTGAGAGAATAAATTTTGTTCTCTCCATGTTCAATAATCAAACAACAACTCCTATTGATGAGTTGTTCAACTGGATTTGCACAATTTTTTTTTTGTAAAAACAAAGGAACAACAACGATCAACACATTTCTGGCAAAAGACCATGACAAAACAACACAACCACCAACAAGCAAATTGGTGACAAAAGGCAAACACCCACCAACAACTACTACACTCTACTAGTAGTAGTTGGGCTATATAATAACAATACCTCTCTTTCTTCTTTCGTCTTCTTGCAAGGAATGATGATTGCAGGGAATGAAACAACCTTCAATCAAAAGAATGAATGAATGTGCCTGGTTGACATTTTTTTTGGGGGAGGCAAGAATCAAATCCAGTTTCTTAGGAAAAACCCTAAACCCTAAACCCCTACATCTTTGTAAAACCCTTGATTTTATTGGCCTTGCCTACTACTAAGGCAAGAAGGATATTGTGTTCAGATTCATTATAGAGTAACTAGGATACAGGGCCCACATATTTCCACTCATGGCTCTCAAGGGACGGAGGGGGGAGGGCTCCAGCCAATCACGAATTACTGAATCAAGCATGTGCGGACACCAATTATTTTATATAAGTAGATAGTAGCTTAAGGGATTTTGGCCCCCTTGGTAATAATATATAATAGGTCTATTTTTATATGAGGATTTTGGAAACATGATATTTTGGCTTGTGTTGAAACTTGAGATTAGTTATAATAGAGTTATAATAATAATAATAATAATATCTTGAAGGATTTTTTTGGTTTCTTTTAGAGGATTTTTTTTGAAGATTAATAATAATAATTTTTGCATGGTGAAATTATATTTGAGTTTCCATAATTCTTCTTCTTCTTCTTCTTCTTCTTTTGCCTTAAGATACTTTTGAAATGTATATATATCGCAAGGCCACAAGTGTGACACACCCCTTGTTGGGGGTTTTGTTGTCATTTGCTCATCACACATCTTGGCCCCCCTTTCACTAGGTATAACACACAATTATGTGTAGGGTAAAAGCCCAAGGCTAGTGGCATTCTGAAATTAAGGGACCCGGGATGAGGTCTAGTGTGTCCCTAAATTTTGAAAATGTCCCCTACCCATGGACTTTTACCCACCATAATGCCACTCGACAAACATTCTCGTGAACCTAAACATTAATAAATCACAAGACACAAAAGGATCTTATGCCTATTTGATCTTAGGCAGTAGTAGGCTATAAGATCCCTCCCTATCTTAAGGTGCATGCAAATTATTGCTCCTCTTTTCTCGGAGGGATATTCAGGGATAAAGGATGTGCCCTTCAAATACACCTATGAAATTTCTCCAAGTGTTTTTCAAAAGTGAAAAAATGTCTCCTATTTGTAATGAGGTGCCTCCAAACCAAGTTCAATTTTCATTTAATTTAATCTTTAAAATTATTATTATTATTATTATTATTATTTTGCAATGAGCCAATTTGATTGACCTTTCTATCACTCAAAAAAAAATTGAAAATTTCAAGGCTCCCTAATGTATAAGGTTCTATTTTCAATTGTAGATTTACTTCCCTTTGGCCCACCTATATAGGTGAAAAGAGGACAACATTTGCCAAAGCATATGGGATAAAAGTGAGGTGCTATTCTGAACTCTTAGGCCGTCTCCAAGGGGTAAAAACCTGGCAAGAATTTCCCAGTGTATTTGGGAGGGCCTAGAGAGGATCTCAAATCCAGAAGGGCCCACATAGCAGGACCTTCTCCTATATACACATAAAGTAGAGAAGATCCTTTTAACCTAGTTATAGGGGGGAAGGTCTGCATTCTGCATGTGACAAAAGTGTGTTAAAAGTCTTCTTCACCACCAAGTCTTCACCAAACTAACTGGAAATTCCAACAAGAAGAAGACTATAAAGGAAGTTTGGAATTCATGTTGTTGTTGGGAGGGGTATCCTTTTTTCCACCTCTATAGCTTCAGAGTGAAACTCAATATTGGCATATCTAGAAACCTTTTCAACCTAGGGTTATCATATATAGTAAAGGACGTTGGGATGAAATGAAGTTTCCTATCTATGAAGGAAGGTAGTTTGTTCAGCCCTGCTCGAACAAGGGACAGGGACTATCACATTGGATCCAACTTTTGGAAGTTTTACTTTAATAGAATCAGTTTCACATTACGGGAACCCGTTTCTTTGGTGAAAGTGTTTAGACTGTTTAGATTGATTGGATCAGATTGTTTTGGTGTTCAGAGTGTGAACACAATAGGTAGATGTACAACCTATTATCTATTGGCGCAAGGCCAGCAACATGTTTGTGATGCCTTGTTTTGTTTTGTTGTTTATGAGAGATCCACTGAACTGGGATGCTTCAGCTTGTGTTCTTGGTGTCTTTGGAAAGCTCTTGATGAGGAGGGGTGCCTGCATGGGCTTGGTTCCATGGTGTTTGGACTTGCAGTGCAAAAGTTCTTGAATATTCAATGATTTCTTCGTTGAAAATTAAATTAAATCGTAACTAAAAATTTCGGAAGAATTGGAATGTGCCTTTGGTGTTGTTGGAAAGATCTTGATGAGCAGGATTTAATGGAATTTATTTGGTAAGATTTGGATTCAGAATGTGGGAAATATTGATTTTAAAGTGATTTCTGGTTCTGAAAATTCAAATAAATTCCCAAAAAACCAGGTTTTCAAAGGGAAAATCAGCTGAGGACATGGCAACACTTGGGCCAATGGCGCAGGCCACACTAGTATACTCTAGATGTAAAACTCAATAAAGGCATAATTCATAGACCTTTTTGTAGGCAACCAAACATTCCTTTAGACCAAGGTCAATGTTTTCGGTTTACATTCTTATTGGGTTCTTCCTAGGGGCTTGAATTGGGTTTTGAGTTTTGGTACAGGATTTTTATTTTGAGGGAAAGTTTGTGAAATTGGAGGGTCAATAGGAAAGGGTTTGTTTGCCATGAAAGGCTCTAAAGGTTGGTGCAAAAACCTTTTCGAACTCCAATGTGGGAAAAGTGTGCTTGCAAGGGTAGATTGTTCTTTTGCCTACAAAGGAGCTTTATAAAGGCACATGAATGTGCTTGTAAATATGACTACCTTCTCATTTTGACCATTGATAGGCATTATGCCTTTGACTATGTGTTCATCTTTGTTCCTTTCAAAAGTCATGTGTTTTTCTTTGTTTATTGAACCTTTTGGTTATGGTGTAGGGCTATAGTCTAGTCATAGGGTAACTTGGTGTTAGTGAATATTCTACTCAAACATAAATGGACTTTGTTTTTTCAAGATGAGCTCAAAGTGCCTCAAAGCAATTTGGTCACTTGTGTCAATTTCTCCATTTGCATCATTTGAAAAGGTTTTTTTTATATAATCAAAAAGAGTTTGAAGCAATTCAAAAACATTTCCTTCATCAAAAGTTTGATCACTCTATTGCAAACAACTCATAGCTATGGATATATTTGATGTGTATAAATAATAGTTAATGGCACATTACAACTTTTTGCAAGATAGTTGAATGTTTTGTAAATTGTAAGAGTTGGGACTTTGTTTCACTTCATGAAAATAGCAATGTTCATGTTGAACTTGTAATGCATGCTTCAAATATTCAGCGAGAAAAAAAAAGTGTTTAGTTTTTTTTCAAACCACAAATTGTGTGTAGGCTTGAATTAACATTTTAAAAAAAATTGGATGTAAGTCCCCAAATTAAAGCTTTTTAATAGGTTGCATGCCCACATGTTAAAATATATGTTAAGTTTATTCATTTATATGTTGATAGTTTTCATTGCTTAGTCATGCGATTTATTGAAAATTGTAGAATGTTGATATAAATGATGAAACATGGTTTAATTTCAACAATTTCTTTCAATGTATGTATTTTTTAAAAAAATTCCCTACTTGCACTTAGCCATAATTTCTAAACTTTTAAAATATTTAAAATTTTGGCAAATGTATTTAGTTTTCTTATTAAAAATTTGGTTACATATATATATATATATGTATTTTTTAATGTTTTTCATGGATATTTTTTGCCTTCAATTTAGAAAAAGAACAAAGGGTATTCATTTATTTCAATTGTGAGTGAAGGAGATAATCAATATGTATTTCCTTTCGGCAATCCCAAGAATTGATGAAATCATCCCATTTGATAACAAAATGTTTTACATAGTACATGACACCATTATTCAAAATTTTGTGACTTGCATCAAATAAATATTTCACTTATGGAAAAGTTACAACAACTTTTAATATTTTTTGCACAATGTTACTTTTCTCTACTATGCTTAAAACTTAAACATGTGTTTAGATAATATGAGGTCAATGATGGAACAAGTGTTACTTTGTCTTAGTTGTATTATAGTATAGTTTGAATTGCTTGGATATTATGTTTTAATTAAATTATTTTTCAATTTTGTTAAAGATGTGAAGGATGAAAACATTGATCTTGGCACTTCAACAATTGCATTGAAATGTGTAGTATTTTGTAAAGTGTTAGACTTTACGGTTTGATACCTTGATGCTTGTTCTAGACATGGCATATTAAAGCTTGTTATCTTACAACATCCACAAACAATTGTGACCATCAACATAGCTTAAAACAACATCCAAACAAACATGATGTGGCCAAAGAAAATTTACAATAGGAGTAAAGAATGGGTCAAGGCATGTGGAATGTGAAATTTGATTTTATAATTTGATTATAAAAAATAATGAACATAAATTTGTATCAAATCACAATGCTTATTAACAATAAGTGAAATATGCCATTCAAGCATACTTTCCTTCCATGGAAAAATACACAAAAACTAGTTTAGATGTTTTTGTTAGGGGAGATGGAGATGGAAAAAAATTATTTTTCTTTAACTTGAGGAGTTTAGAAAAACATGGGTACAACTTGTTTTAAAACTAATTGAATTTTTAAATTTATTACCCTTGAAACCTAGGCATCAAAAAATGCAAGTTTTAAAAATTGTGTAACAACATCCACATGTTCTAATGGCCCTTGTTTTGCATCCATTGCAACACAGTTAATTTTGGATAATAAAAAGTTATTAAAAATATGTTTTCATTACATTATATCATGTGGCATCCAACACATTTTTTTTTTCCATACATATAAATGACAATTCATTTTTGTAATTTAGTAGTAGATATTCCTAACTATTTCTTAATGCACATTATTCTTGAAAGTTTTGAATAAATTTTTTAATGGATATACAAATGTAAGTTAGACATACAAATGTAATTTTGCAAAGTATGTTTAAAATTTTTTAAAAAAAGGTTAATAAAAAAAATTAAAACATGTCCATGTCACATATGATATATTCATTTAGTTTCAGAATTCAATGTAAGAAAAAAAACATGTTTGCAAACTTTTAAAATCAAATTCTTCAAATTTTGCAAAGTTGGGATTACTTTTATGACATACTTTACCACAAATTCACCCAATAATATTGACAAAACTATTCACAAGTGGTACATGAACCAAATGATGAAATTACAAACTCAAATAATTCCTTTTCACAAAGTGTAGTTACATAATTCAATTAGTTTAAAACATTTTGTTACATGCGATAGTTGTTGTGACCCTAGCCTTGGGCTCATAACCCCAACTAAAGCATGATAAGTGAGTTGAAAAATGTTATGGGATCCAAGCACACTCCCATAAATGTGAAAAAACAACTCCCGAACATTCCCAAGTGCTTTTTCACTTTGACAATTTGAGTCTCGTAATGTTTTCAATATTTGGGACAAGGTTTGAAAGGAAAAAACTTATTCAAACTTTGGGGTAAAAGTGATGTGATTCGTTTTTGACATTTTAAAGAGTCCACATCTTACACTAATTTAAATGATTGTAGTTATAATAATTATCAAATTATAAATACTATAAAAAAATAATTAAAAAAGTAGTACACCACCCTTTAGATATCATTAGACATGTGATTGCTCCAGAAATTTGTGTGAAAGTTTAAATATTTGAATATAAAATGGAGTATTTGATTTAAAAATGATAAAAATTAATTTAAAACTTTTAAAAATCAACATTTTTGTATTGAGAAATTTTCAATGCATTTTAATTTTAAATTCCTCCTTTGATAGGAGTTTATCGTATAGTTTCAACCTTGACATTTTTATGACATTTTTGTGAATCCACATTTTTCATTTTATCTACATGACAATTGTAATGTCATGATTTCAAAAATCCATTATGAGCCATTTTTATAAAAAATAATTCATCAATGTTTTCCAATATGATTTTCACTAAAGTCAATAGTAATGTGGATAATTAAAATATTGATATTGTTAATGTCAAATATGGTTTTACATTTTAAGTTCAGTTTTACAATTTAAAAAAATTATGATCAATGATAGTCTAAATAATTCCCCTAATTGTGTAGATATCAAAAGTGAACTTGCATTCTCCATTCGAAAATATGAAACATAAATTATGGTTAAAATAATACTCACAAATCAAATTAGTAGTTTGATTATAAACCTTAAACTTGGGAAACAAGGGTTCGACAACTTAAAATGCAACACGTGATGTCATGGTGGAAAATTATCTTCAACTTTTCACTTGAAAACATTTCAATCAAAGTCCATATGTGAAAGTTATGAACATGCAAAATCATAAATGTACACCTCTAGGTTTGTTGAATGATATCAAGGGTACAAGACCAATTGCTTCTTGATTTTGTAATGGAATGCAAATTCGTAATGCATTCCTTGCTCCCACAAGGAAAAACAACATAGGAATTTTGGGATGGGATTAAAATGAACTCACAAACAAAAATTGAAATTGAAATCAACTTATACAAATCAAGTTAAAGACAACAATAAGTGCAAATTGAAACCAAAATGGTGCATAGATGAACCACAAACAACCCACATTCATAGGATAGATCATGACCTAAAATTGGGAGGAATTCATCATTCTCTTTATTTGAATGTATTTGATGATTGGTGGGAAGGATGCATCAATGTGGCCAAAAATCCAAAACCTTTTAAGAAGGAATATTAAAACAAACTAGGTTTGTAGATTATGGAATGTGTTTGAATCTCAAAACATTGTTCTAGTCCACTTCACTTTCATGCGTTAGCCTTCGTTATGAATCCAAGGTTAAGGTTGCAATAACATGGTTCATGACTTGACATAATTGAAATTTTTTGCCACTTTGATGTAGTTTTCATCACTAATCATAAAATATATTGCCATTTTGATGCAATCTCCATTGCCAATCATAGATTATACCATAGGGAAAAAAATGGTGTGTTCATCCCAAGTCCAAGCCATGGTATGTCTTATGAATGTGGGTTGTTCATGATTTGTCTATGCACCATTTTGGTTTCAATTTACATTAACAACCTTCTTTTGGGTTTATGTAAGTTGATTTCACTTTAAAGTTTTGCTTGTGAATTTGTCCTAACCCCGTCCCAAAACATTCACTCCTTTTTTATTTATAAGAGCTAAAGAACAAACCTTGCGTTTACATTTCATTGCAAAATTGAAAATCAATTGGTTTTTGACTCATACCACCACTAAAAAAACCTAAAGGTGTGCCGCAACTAGTGCAATGAATCAATGACAATGCTTTTTTTATTAATTGGTGCATTGAATGATGTTTAATTAACATGTGTGATTTGATTTAATGGTAGATTGGAGGTTCAAGTCAATTTTAACACAATTGTGATTTTGGCTCCAAACCTTATTTTTCAATAAAAGTACATGCAAGAAAATGAAAAAATGTTATAATTATTTTCTTTGATTTCATGCAATATAAAATCTATGATATGTTTCCCTTAATGTTAAATCTACAATTTAAAGACTTATCACTTCTTATAATGTGGGATTGGTAACAATAAAAAACATTGTCATGATATAATATGAATATGATTATTGTGAGCAATTCTATGCTCAATTTTGTACATGTTTAGATTCAACCAAATGATTACACACATATATACTAAGCCAATTAATGACCATTAATTGGGAAAAAAATGTATTAAATATTTTTTTATTAAGGTGATTTTGATTAGATAAACTCTAATAAACTAATAACATAACAATTAATTGTTTGAATATATATTACATGTTTTGTGAACTAATGTGGTATGAATTTTCCATTCAATGATTATACTAGGTCTAAGTAAATTTACCCTTGAACTATTATTTATGTTGTGAGTAAAATTAAATCATGTCCATTGTGAGCTTAAATATCATTAATAGGTGTTAGACCTTAAATATGCATCTCAAAATAAAAACCAAAAGTGTGTATTCTAGTTAAAAACTTAACAAATACAACAACAATAAAGTCATGAAAGTTGAACCATTCAAATTGGGTGTCAATTAATTCTCCAAAAGTGTTGAAAGAAGGCAAATAGCTAGCTAGAGAGGATTTTTGAAGGATTGGAACAAGAACATAGTACATGTAAATTTTAAAAGAAGGTAGGTGTAAGTATGAAAAAGTGTTTATAAGAAAGAGGTTCAATGATATTGTAAGATTCTTGGTGGCCAAACTTCAATACATGATGACAAAACATAAGAAACCATTAAAAAACTTTAGTGCAATTATATATTCTTAAATTCTAAGAAAACAAAACCCTATATTGCAATGTTGTAAATTGCATAATGAACCTCCTTCTCCTTGCCACTTAATGGACACATCTAATGTTTATATGAAAATCATGATGATGCAATCTTCCCAATCCCACCCACCCCTCGTGGTCCAAAACTTGTAAATGCTAAGGAGTTGTATAAGTAATCTAATGCCGAATATAATTGAATAAGAACATTTTAGATATTTTGTAAAACATGACAACAATAGAAGTTTATATTCATTCTTCACCTTCACATATACACAAAGTAATTGAAATGTAGTTGTATTCGTTGAATCATATTAATAGTTTACTTGAATCATTTTTTTTTGGATTGAGGGTGAATGAACATCCATCCATTGCAATGTCGACATAAACAATGAAAGGGTGGATGACTCAAGAATCCAAGTGCCAACTTGCATACACCATGTTAGCAAATGGTTGAATCATCGATGTGGCATATAGTTAACCGTAGTTCATTTTTAATCCTATTAAAGGAAGTATAACGCGCTTGCCATTATAGTGTCAAGTCAATTCACATGGACTGGAAACCTCCATCAATATGCTAATTTGTGTCTAAATGTTAACTCATTTACGTTTGCACTAAAATTAATTTTTTTAAATTGGTAAAATTTAAATAAATGACATTTTATATGAGGAAGTTGCATGCTAGTAATTGGTGATGTTTTGGATATATAGTAGTTGCATGGTCATGCAATTTCCATAGACATGATTTCTCCTTTCTCCAATAAATTTTTTTAGTCTAATCCAACATCTTGGTTGGTCTAGACTTTTACACAAGAAAACGTCTAAATAAATTTTTTTTTACCTTTCATTGAATATAAAATTGAAAAAAATAAAATCAATGAAAGGTCAAAACCAATGTTGGTCAGTTATTGATTTTTTTCCCATAATTATCCTAGTAGGTTTTTTTGTTTATTTATTTATTTTGGACCGCAAAGGCTATTAATATCAGTTTTTTGAAAAAATGTAGACCGTCGGTTATCAATTTCATCATCAAAGTAATAACCTTGGTTCTCAATTTACTTAGTTTTTTTTTTGGGGATAATAACTGACCCTTAGGAATAAGGATCAGTTCTCAAATACCCACCTTGAGAACCTCCGGTTATACTGCCTAGGTAAGGCAGGTTTTAGGGGTTTTTAAAAAACTTTATTGTAATAGCCTTAACCGACAAGTAAGTTATTAATAATCTTTATTAACCTGCGTTTGGACCTTTGTTGCCAAAGGTTCATTATTGCAACCGGTTTTGGGATTAGGGTTTTTGTGAATGCACTTGAAATGTGAATCCATGGTCAAAAATCAGTTCTGTGCTTTTCGACTAAGTCATGGAAGAATGTATTACCACCTAATGGGAAGATGGCAAGCTATACGAGGCTCACCACATACTTGGGCTGAAAGAGTTTTAGCCAAAATTGAAACTAAAAGCTCCTTTCAAAATTACAAACTAGGCGACTGAAACTGAAGGTTTTTTTTCTAACCAAGAACTTGCTAACACCATTCAAAATGCAAACTGTGTGTATAGAGTTATATCTAAAGTTAGGCGATCAGGGGGCGAGAACGACCAGTTTTCGCATAATAGGGCATCAAACGTGTAACTGGGAATGAAAATCTTACAAAAGGAAATAACTAGGAATCAAACTAGTTTTTCCATCAATTTTAGTAGGAAACTGAGTTTCATCATGTGTTTCCTTTTTCCTGAGCGCCTTCACTGCTGCTACATATATTTTCACTACTCCTACTTGTACAAGTACTATAATTAGTCTCGAAGCTTATGCATTAAATGCTGAGTTTCACCATTTCATACCCAGATTTAATAAAATTTCCTTATTTTGCATATACCACTGAAAGAGGGGATCAGTGGCAAAAGCAGAGGAGATAGGGGGTTAAAAAGAGGGTGACTTTACGGATAACTCTAATAATATGTTGTAAACAACTCCCTTTTTATTTCTATGTATATTTTGAGGGATCTCCCCCCAGCAGAAGAACCCTAGGGCGTTATGCTGGGGTAGCTCCCCCAATTTTATATGTTCTCACATTCCCAAGGAAATATTTCTGTTTCACAAAACTAAAAAATAGAAAGAGAGTTGTTTACATAAGGGGAGGTTCCAGGACTTGTGCATTCTGCTGAGGTTTGGGAACAGCCTTGGCTGCCCCCACCTCAGGAGAACACACTTGTATGAGAACCTCCCCTACAACAAGACCCAAAATTGTTTGTGATAAAAGCCCATATCACTAAAACATATTAATGTTCAAATGACACTTGAAAATGGTCTCTCACACACACACACACACATTTGAGAAGCCTTAGTATTCATTTTTGTTATGAAAATGTGATTGCTTTAATGCTCAAAGTGAAACCTATGGACTCTTGTGACTTATGATTTTATTTTTGTGACTTAAAACATCAATTTGGGACATTTGAAAAAATAATTTAATGATATGTTGGTCATGCTACAAAACAGCCATTTTGTGTGTGCGAAATTCCACACAAATGCAAGAGAAAGCGCATTTATTTGTTGCAAGAGTTTCTTTGTTTGGGGAAAAATTTCACCATATCTAGGAATATTTTAAAAAGATTTTGCCATTTTGCAATGTAGTTTTCTGTTTTGGAACAACTTTTCACAACATTTCAATAATCTGGACACATTGTGAAAAAAAAGTTGTTAATTAATGCAAGATCTTTCTTGGGATGCTCATTACTAATGCTAAATCATAAAACTAAAGAATAAGTAAATAAGGAAAAACACCCCCACGAAGGAACAGAAGAGAAAAAAAGAAAGAACCAAAGTCGAAAACAAAAGACAACATGCTAAGGCGCAAAACACACAATGAGGAGCCAAAGAAAAAAACGTTGGTTTAGAGGACTAAAATATGCATGGCAACATTAAAAAAAACTATTATCATGAACTTTAAGACAAGTAAATTTCAAGTATGAATGTACTATATTAAGTTACATGTTTTCTCAAGGTTTAATCCTAACCATTAAACATGCAAAAACCTATCCTACAATTGCATGTATAATATGGTTAGTTGAATTTTTGTAAACTACTACAAAATGGAGCCACACATAGCTAACCATTACTTGCATATAATTAACATTCAAAAGAAAATGCCTAATTTCATTGGACCCCTAAAACAATATAAGGTTGTTACATCACTTTGGAGAGGATCACTTTTTTTCTACTATATAGACTTATTACAACATTTGCTCGCAATTGATTTTCTTGTATTCATTATAATATTTTATTAAGCTTTGCCTTGTAACTATTTTGCTAGCCATTTACTTTCTTTGAAGTGCTAATTATTTTTGTTAGTTATTATGCTTTATTATTATTAATCACATGAGAGCATTTAAATGCTCAAATATCACAATCAAATTTTAAATAGCTCTGAACAAAACTAAACATTAATTGTACCATATCACTTTTCACACGAATGTTAATTAGCAGAAAAACCTCTAGAAATTGGAATTCAATTGCACTTGTCTAATTACATAAAACACTTAGAGGAATTTCCTACTGTATTTGGAGAGCACTTATATGCATAAATATCCCTCCTAAAAAAAGAGGAAGCATCTTACACCTATTCCTTTAGATTGGGAAGGAAATTATGCTTTACATGTATAAGAACCAACCTCCTCCTACACCCTCTTCACGATGACCATCTTCACATTAGAATGTGGTGGCCATCTCTGCACATACCATGCTTCATAATGGTGAGTGCTTGAGTTGTGCTAATGAGTATTTGGTACATAACCCACATTGTTCATTGGTAGAGATGACATTATCTTCCGTTGTCCATAGATTGTGCATCATGATCAGTCCTTCAGTTTCACAGGCACAAATGACCTTCGAATCACAACTGAGCAAAAACAAGCTCCAACATGTTTGGCAGCTTGCTCAACACTAAGCATCAACTGCACCTGCACCTGCCATTTCTCCCATAACAGCTAGGAATACAGTCTGTTTGCAATGTGAGCTTTGATTTCATTCCTTCGTCACTCGCTCCTGAAGCTGTCTGCAACCCAAAAACAATTTCAACAATGGGTGGTTATAGAAACCTTGGTAAAGAAGCTGAAAATAAACACCTCTTACAATACAGAGCCTACTATTGACCTTAGCATTATTTCCAGAACATAACACACTCAAAATTATGCAAGCCCACCACAACTTTCTTGAGTGTAAATGGCCTACCAAGTTGTTGTCAGCATCATGTGTAAATCAACAACCTAACAGCATTGTACATGTTGAAAACCTTGACAACACCAGATTTTAGTAACCTCACAAACATCAGATAATAACCCTGTAAAATGACATAGGATTCAAACCAAGGTAAGCATGAACAAAAACAAAGCAGCTTCCTATCCTGATGCTCACAATTTGAAATGTACAGGTATTTTACCTCTTTGTAGAAGCCTTCCAAGTTCCTCAAAATCTCCTCACATGTCCACAATTTTGCCTGTCCGTGCTTGGCAGAAAAATATGTTCAAATGATAAACCTGTGACCTTAGGAATGGACCAGACTTCAAAAGCATGCATCCGTCACAATCCACTAATTGAAGCATGCTGAACAGACGCCATACCTTCTGTACATCACTATGACTGCAGCCTCATTATGACAGCAAAATCCTTGCATTGAATTTGTTGCTTTTCCTAGGTGATGACCTTGTCTGGATAAGACACAAGATTTTGGCAACTGTCTCATGAAGAGTATGGAAGCACAACACCTTTGACTCCATTAACATATGAGTCAAACCTAATGACACCATAGTGGCCATGGAAAATAACAAAAAATAAGGCTTGTACAACAACAATGACAACAACAATGACAACGACACAAGCATATTGAGAGACTGCATGCTCTGTATGTTGTAGAGACAGTCAAGGCTGGTTGAAGTAGCTCAACTACTCCTTTGTCCAATAATGCAAATCTCTTTAGATTCATCCCCAGCAGACCTCCATACATCCTGCTTGACAGAAACCAATGGGACAGGCTGAGAAGGGAAGATGCACCATAACTGGCTCATCTTTGGCAATGAGGGATGAAATTTGAAATAGGTTAAGTAAAATCTGTGCAAAATCCAAGTGTTGACAAAAATGTCTGGGACAATTGACACAGACAGATCAAGAGAGAACCCACATCCAAAATAAGCATTCACAAACCAGCTTGTGTCAACAACCCCTGCACTACACTCTGTGCAATTGGGTGGTACTTAGACTTGGCATCAGAGAAGACACGCTTTGCCAACTGCTTTGCTTCTGGTGAGCTCTCCAAGAGCCCTGCATAGAGAGGTCGCAGATACTTCATTCTTCCAACTGAGTGTAGTGCATCTTCAATTGCAGGGAAACACGGTTTGTAGTCAGAATGGGCTGCTATTGTGAGGAATGTGACTCGAATTTCCCAATTCTTTGATCTGGAGAAGTGAAATGGGTCGTCAAGCATTGAAATCTGTTTAGAGCTAAGCTTCTTTGGCAGATTGTCTAAGTAGACTATCCATTCCTGAGCTTGCCAGTTCTGAGTATCTGCATCCGTAAGCTGTCGTCCAGACTCAAATTGAGCTGCAAGCTCCAGAATCTTATCCAGGATCTCAGACCTTGGCTCCAATGCATCAGCTGGGATGCCTTCCCCGTATATCCAATTGTCCAAGTCAACTTCATTCCCAATTCCTGGAATTCGTTCCTTGAGGAAAGCCAAAAATGTCTCAGTGTCTATTGATTGAAACTGGAACTCAGCAATATACTCCTTGAGGAACTTGTCAAACTTGGGCCGCCCCACCTGGCTCTCAAGTCGCCTGAGAAAGTGGAAACCTTTTTCATATGGTACCCGGGAATAAATCTCATCTGGATCGACACCTTTCAAGTCCATCTTCAGCTTCGTGAATTGGGGCTTGTCTTTGAAGCGTGCAACCTCCTCCTTCAGTCCACTCCATCCCAAGCCAATTTGCAGCTCCACCCGATCCTTACCCTGCTCAGCTTCCACAATGCGCCGCTCTGCATAGGTTGTGAATCCTTCATTCAACCAAAAATCATTTGCTGTGGCATTGCTGATCAGGTTACCAGTCCAGCTGTGTGCTAATTCATGTGCCACAACCTCCACAGCACTCCTATCACCGACAATCAGAGTTGGAGTCAAAAACACCATACGAGGATTCTCCATTCCACCATATGGAAAGCTTGGGGGCATTACAAGGACGTCAAAGCGCTCCCACTCGTAAGGTCCAAATAAAGCCTCTGCATGGGTAATGGTCGCTTCTGTGTTTGCAAACTCATAAGCTGCTGCCTTTACAATTGACGGCTCAGCATACACCCTACATCCCAAGCCAAGGAAGTGTTGGCAAAAGCATGAACCAAATTGTAAGTAACAAACACTCTCAACAGCAGCCAGAATCAAACTAGGTGTGAAATTCCCTTCAGCCCTGACAAGGTACTATATCCATGATCTGATTCAAGCGTTTTGAATTCAAATCCTGAGCTATCTGCATTGACCAATGGTACATCTGCCCTAATGTTTGGATGACAGTGAAAACCCCAGTACGTGGAAGATAAGCCATTCACATCTAATCATGCTAAAATACAATTCGAGTAAACCCTACAAAATGGGCAAATAGCTCTTCTTGCCTTCTGAAGAAGAAAGCTATCACAACTGCTGGTTGAGCCAAGGAAAACTTGTACCAGACAAAGTGCAACACGACAGAAATCTGAAAATTGACATGAGCAAAATAAAAACCTAGAAAAAGAAACACAAAACTCCCTCTTGCGCAACATGAAAGAATCTGAAATTGACATAAGGGGGGAAAAAAAACCAATAAAATTCTTTTGAACTAACTTATGAATGCCGCCATCCAGCGGCTAGAAACGATGAGGTAGAGAAGAACAAGAACCTCGTCCGTGGACCTATCTCCTCGTGCACAATATCGCCAGCGGCAAGGGCAAAGAGATAAGGCGGGATGGCTTGATTCATAACAAACCGCTCCACGGCACGTCCATTATCCAACGGCACTCGCTCCAGATGCGCTGCAGACATGACGACTCTGGTATCGCCAGGAACCTCCACATCAGCCGTGTACTTAACCCGCGCCACCGGAGTATCCTGACACGGGAACACGGAACGCGCATGAATCGCTTGACACTGCGTGAAAACGTAAGGCTGATTTCCACCAGCGGTTTGCGAAGGCTCCAACCACTGAAGTGCGGAAGCATGCGGCGAAGTAGAATACGAAACAACGATCCATCCCGTTTCAACGGGCAAATCGATCACAAGGCGCGAACCGAGGATAGAATCCTCCAAATCCAAGGAGAAACTCAAGGAACGTTCTTCAGAATCCACCACCTGATGCACACGGAGATCCCTAGTATCAAGAAAAAGCTGTCCCTTGAAGGGACGAGTAAGCGTGAGTGTCGCAGTTCCAGAGATGGAACGCGACTGGAAATCTAACGAAAGCGAAAGCGCAACATGCGTGGTAAGCGGCTGTAAAGAATCAGTATAGGAATGAGGATCAACAGGTGCCATTTCACCAAACCGCAAAACCAAACAAACAAACTATGTACTACAAAAAAGACAAAGTACGAAAACAAACAAAACACGATACAAAGTTTACAACACGGTCTACTACAATACAGAAAACGAGAAAACAAAATTAAAATATATATATACAGAAGCGAAGTACGACTAAGTTCGTTGCGCAAAAGCAGAGGATGAGGAGGAGGAGGAGCACAGAAAAAGACGAAGTACGAACTTCGATGCGCGAAACCAACCAGGAGGGGAGGAGGAGGAGGAAGAGGAGCAGAAGAGCGCACAGAGAGTGCAGGCAGCAGAGGCAATGGGATGGAAGAAGACGAATCCGGAATACACTATTTAAGCGAAACGGACGGGGGACCCCGCTCGCTGCCGTTTTTTTTATTGCCAATATTTCGCCAAAATGCGAAAGTAAAAAAATTCAAAATTCGAATATCAGGTGATTTTGGAGGTTTTCAATCGCCATAATTGAGAGGGAAAAATAACTGAAATCGCCACATTTTTACATTTGGTTCTCAGTTTGTAAGTAGCCAAAAATATAGAAAGATGATTAAAGTTTTTGTACTTTCATATATTGTTCATAGCCAGATTTGGCTAGAAAAATACTGTTTAAGTGAAAAGGAGGGGGGCGGGGGACCTGGGTGGGGTCACCCTGTAGCCTTTTTTTTAATAATTGGCAACATTTCGCCCTAAATGCGAAATTAAAAATTAGAACATGACGTGATTTGGGAGGTTTTCAATCACCAGAATTGAAATGAGGAGAGGGGGGGTAAATAGCACATATAGCCAGATTTTTTATATTTGGTTTTCAGTTTTTAGCCAATAATACAGAAAGATGATTAAAGTTTTGTACTTTCATATATGGTTTATAGCCAGATTTGGCTAAATCTTCCTTGATATGATTGCCAATTTTTCCACATCTTCCTATGGATGAGCATCACTTTGGCTAAAAGTAAAAATACCTTAAAAAACACTGATAGAGTCCTTTCTTTTTTCTTTGGGGGGGGGGGGGGGGGGTGGGGGCCGGGGGGGGTTAAGTATTATTTGTTTTTTGCTTGTGTTGCTAACTAACATCCCAGGCCGGCCTAAAAACGGGCGGTTGCGTCCTACTTATGTCCT